>ENA-OQER01001410-OQER01001410.1-human-gut-metagenome-genome-assembly--contig:-NODE-1410-length-11535-cov-2.007013_pt1 | contig 11535 bp, 17 predicted proteins | sample MGYA00242797_ERZ504639 | MGnify/ENA primary metagenome ERZ504639 (study PRJEB26092, sample SAMD00036306) | human gut metagenome | host: Homo sapiens | study: EMG produced TPA metagenomics assembly of...
CTCAGCTTTTAATATGCTGTACTGTTCCAAGAATGCTATTCATTATAAGCACTGCAATTATTACAATTGTACTTTCAGGGTTTTCAGAAAATGCAGATATAACAGCTGCAATAATAAGAATAAGCAGATAAAGCGTGCTTGTAGTTTTGTATTTGGTTAAATCAGGTTTTTTCATGACATGTATTCTCCGTAATAAGAGGTTCCTGTAAATTTGCCTAATAATTTTATCATATCGTAAAACACAGAAAATGACAATCTACTTCCTGGCAAATTTATGTATTTTTATCGGAACTTACAGGAAAAATCTTGACAGCATCCATGGATTGTATAATAATGAACTATATTTAAAATAAGAAAAAGGGAGCTTTCAAAAAGAAGGCTGAGAGTAAGCTGTATTGCTTTGACCTATAACCTGATTTGGATAATGCCAACGTAGGGAAAATGAAAGTTACCACACACGTATAAGCATTATACGTGTGTTTTTATTTTATGCAAGGAAGGGAGAAACCAATGAGAGAATACAAAACGCAGATGGAAGCTGCAAGAAAAGGAATCGTAACAGAAGAATTAAAGAAAGTTGCACAGAAGGAACACTTGCGTGTGGAAGAGTTGATGCCTCTGGTGGCAGCCGGAAAGGTTGCCATCTGCGCAAATAAAAACCATAAATGTCTGGACCCGCAGTGTGGGCTCCATGCTCCGGACCAAAATCAATGTCAATCTTGGAGTATCCAGAGACTGGAAAGATTATGATATTGAAATGCAGAAAGTTATGGCAGCGGTGGATATGGGAGCGGACGCAATCATGGATCTGTCTTCCCATGGAGATACTACAGGATTCCGGAGAAAACTGACTTCGGAATGTCCGGCGATGATTGGAACTGTACCGGTATACGATTCTGTGATACACTATCAGAGAGACCTGGCAACACTCACGGCAAAAGATTTTATTGATGTTGTACGTCTGCATGCAGAGGATGGTGTGGATTTTGTTACCCTGCACTGTGGCATTACCAGAAAAACCATCGATCAGATCAAAAACCACAAGCGGAAGATGAACATTGTATCCCGTGGCGGTTCTTTAGTATTTGCGTGGATGACAATGACCGGGGAAGAAAATCCGTTTTATGAATATTATGATGAAATTCTTGACATCTGCCGGGAATATGATGTGACAATCTCACTGGGAGATGCCTGTCGTCCGGGATGTCTTGCAGATGCTTCGGATGTCTGTCAGATTGAGGAACTTGTCCGTCTGGGAGAACTGACCAAACGTGCCTGGGAAAAGGATGTCCAGGTTATGGTAGAAGGACCGGGACATATGCCGATGGATCAGATTGCTGCAAATATGAAGATCCAGCAGACCATCTGCATGGGTGCACCGTTTTATGTATTAGGACCTCTGGTGACCGATATTGCGCCGGGATATGATCATATCACTTCTGCCATCGGTGGTGCGATCGCTGCTGCCAACGGTGCGGCATTCCTCTGCTATGTGACACCAGCTGAGCATCTGGCACTTCCGAATGTGGACGATGTAAAGCAGGGAATTATGGCATCAAAGATTGCAGCGCACGCGGCAGATATCGCAAAGCATGTACCGGGAGCCATGGAGATGGACAATAAGATGGCGGATGCCAGAAGAGTACTGGACTGGGAAGCACAGTGGGCATGTGCCATGGACCCGGAGACCGCCAAAGCCATTCGTGCGGACCGGGCACCGGAACAGGAGGATACCTGTTCCATGTGCGGTAAATTCTGCGCTGTTCGCAGCATGAATAAAGCATTAAACGGAGAGTATATTGACATCTTATAGGAGGATGCTTTATGACCTTACAGCAGTTGAAATATGTTACGACCGTTGCACAGACCGGGACGATCAGTGATGCGGCAAAGAAATTATTTATTTCCCAGCCGAGTCTGACAAAGGCAGTCAGGGAACTGGAAAAAGAGATGGGGATTACCATTTTTGAACGGACAAACCGCGGAATTGTCATATCCAAAGAGGGGGAGACATTTTTAGGGTATGCCAGACAGGTTCTGGAACAGGCGGCACTGCTGGAGGAAACATACAAGAAAAAGCTGGGCGGAAACAGGAATTTAGTGTTTCCACCCAGCATTATTCGTTTGCAGTCAATGCATTTGTGGAACTGATCGAGCGGTATGGAAGCGAAAGTATGATTTCTGTCTGCGGGAAACCCAGACGTATGAATCATAGAGGATGTCGCGCAGATGAAAAGCGAGATCGGAATTCTTTATCTGAACGATTTTAACCGTACCGTACTTGAGAAACTGCTCAAGGAACATGACCTTGTGTTTACCGAGCTTTTTGTGGCAAAACCGCATATTTTTGTGAGCACGAAATCCGCTTGCGGGCAAAAGTCTGTGACAATCGAAGAACTGGAGCCGTATCCGTATCTTTCTTTTGAACAGGGAGAACACAATTCTTTTTACTTCTCCGAGGAGATATTCAGTACCGTGGACCGGCCGAAAAACATCCGTGTCAGAGACCGGGCAACCCTGTTTAATCTGCTGATTGGTCTGAATGGTTATACAGTCTGCAGCGGGGTGATTGACGAGGAATTAAACGGAGAGAATATTGTCTCGGTTCCGCTGCAGGCGCAGGGAGATATGCATATTGGCATGGTGACCCATAAAAAAGTTCTGCCAAGCCGTCTGGGGGCGATTTATCGGGAGGCATTGGTACGGTATACGCAACAGAAAATATAATTGATAAAAAATATCACAACAGGCTCTTGACGAGAGCCTGTTTTTTCGTGTATTCTTTTCTTGGGTTAGATATAACTAACTTTAGGGAGGGGTGACGGACTTGAGCAGCGAAACATGGGAGATCATACGGAAACTGCGTGGCGATGAAATCGAACTTCAGATAGCATTTCAGTGTGCACCGCTGATCACCGGACTGAAAGAATCGAATCTGTTGAATATCGAAAAACAGGATTACCAGCGGATGAAAGATATTTTTAAAGAAAGTGAACTGACGATTTATCCGCTGGGAATTCATGCGGGGAAGATACAGTGTTTTTGTATCATCCGGATCGTCTGGAAGCATTTTTTTCCAAAGAAAGTGTGCAGGCATTGTTGCATGAGATTGGCTATACTGACACAAACTTAAAACAGGTATTACCGGTGTTTCGTGCACATTACCAGCAGTATCTGAGGGAAAAGAAGTTTTTCCGCATGAGATGGGACTGTTGCTTGGATATCCGCCGGAGGATGTAAAAGGATTCATCCGCAATCAGGGGAAAAACTATTTGTATTCGGGGTACTGGAAGTATACGACAGACCACATGAAAAAATCCGGCTGTTTAAAAAATATGAACATTCCAGAGAAAAACTGATCCAGCTTTTGTCATATGGAATGCGCATTGAAGAGATTATTGCGATTTGCAGCAATACGGAAATCTGGCAGCTGGTTGATTGTGACTGTCAATATGCATCATAACATTATAAAAAGAAAAGGAGAATTTAAAATGAGTAAGATTTCAGTTGTATTTTGGACACAGGGTGGAAACACAGAAAGCATGGCAAATGCCGTCGTGGAAGGAATCAAAGAGGCAGGCAAAGAGGCGGAAGCTGTATTTGTCAGTGATATGAACATTGATGAGTTAAAGGGAGAGGGTGTATTTGCATTAGGATGTCCTGCCATGGGAGCAGAAGTACTCGAAGAGAGTGAGATGGAGCCGTTTGTTGCAGACGTGGAAGGATTTGCTTCCGGAAAGAAGATTGGACTGTTTGGTTCTTACGGATGGGGTGACGGCCAGTGGATGCGTGACTGGGAAGCACGTATGAGCGGAGCCGGCGCAACGATCGTAGGAGGAGAAGGTGTCATCTGTCAGGAAGCTCCGGATGCAGATGCGATTGAACAGTGCAAGGCACTTGGAAAAGCGCTTGCAAACGCTTAATAACAGAAAAATTTTGTGTGCTGGCACCTGAGTATTTTAGGGAGAAAAATGTCGGATAAGCTGAAAAAATATTATTTTGTTATTGACAACTTATGCTCGTTAGCATATACTAACTGACGTAAGAGATGGAAATGATTCTCAATAAAGTCGCTTGCACGCGGCGGAAAGCAGGAGGATGTTTTTATGATGCCTTTAACAATGTGCAAAGCAGGAGAAGAGAATGAGATCAAAAAGATCGGTGGAAAAGAAGAAACAAGACGCCATCTTGAGAATCTTGGTTTTGTTGTCGGGGGAAAAGTGGCTGTGATATCTGAAACGGATGGAAACATGATCGTGAATGTGAAAGAAGCGCGTGTTGCTATCGGTAAGGATATGGCAAATAAAATAATGATTTAGAAAGGGAGCAGCGATGAAGACATTAAAAGATGCAAAAGTTGGCGAGACTGTCAAAGCTACAAAACTGACAGGCGAAGGACCTGTAAAACGTCGTATCATGGACATGGGAATTACCAAGGGCGTAGAGATTTATGTCCGTAAAGTAGCCCCACTCGGAGATCCGGTGGAAGTTACGGTCAGAGGTTATGAACTGTCCCTGCGTAAAGCAGATGCTGAAATGATCCAGGTAGAGTAATTTTTTTTACCATAAGGTTAGTAACGGCTTACAAAAACTAGCAGGTGCTTACAGAAACTAGCGATTTCAAATTTTAGCAAGGTTGATAAAACAAAGGTGCGCCAGCACAGAAAAGAGGAGAATTATGGCAGTGAAAATTGCATTGGCAGGAAATCCAAACTGCGGAAAAACGACATTGTTCAATGCATTGACCGGTTCCAATCAGTTTGTTGGTAACTGGCCGGGTGTAACAGTAGAAAAAAAGGAAGGACGTCTGAAGGGTCATAAAGATGTTACCATCATGGATCTTCCGGGAATTTATTCTCTTTCCCCATACACCCTGGAGGAAGTGGTGGCAAGAAATTATCTTGTTGCAGACAGACCGGATGCAATCATCAATATTGTGGACGGTACAAATATTGAGCGTAACTTATATCTTTCTACACAGATCATGGAACTTGGTATTCCGGTAATCATGGCAGTAAACATGATGGATATCGTTGCCAAGAATGGTGATGTGATACATATCGATAAGCTGAGCCAGAAACTGGGCTGCGAAGTTGTTGAGATTTCCGCTCTGAAAGGAACAGGAATTACAAAGGCAGCAGAAAAGGCCGTTGCTCTCGCACAGCAGAAGAAGAAAGTCACACCTGCACATGCGTTCTCATCAGAGGTTGAGGATATCATTGCAAAGGTAGAGGATAAGATCAGCTCGGATATTCCACAGGAACAGAAGAGGTTTTTCGCAATCAAACTTCTGGAAAAAGATGATAAGATTTCTGAACTCTTAAGTCTGATGCCAGATGTATCTGCAGAGATCAAGGAACTTGAGGATCATTTTGATGATGATACCGAGTCAATCATTACCAATGAGCGTTATGTATACATTTCTTCCATCATTGGAGAGTGTCTTACAAAAGCAAAGAAGGGTGAGAAACTTTCCACTTCGGATAAGATTGACCGTATTGTTACGAACCGTTTTTTTGCACTTCCGATTTTTGCATTGGTTATGTTTATCGTATATTATGTATCTATCACAACAGTTGGTGGATTCCTTACCGATTGGACAAATGATACATTGTTTGCCGAGTGGATTGTTCCGGGAGCAAGAACCTTACTTGAGAACATTCACTGTGCCGGCTGGCTGACAGGACTTGTCGTAGATGGTATCATCTCCGGTGTGGGTGCTGTACTTGGATTCGTACCACAGATGCTGGTACTGTTCATTTTCCTGGCATTCCTTGAGTCCTGTGGATATATGTCACGTATCGCATTTATCATGGACCGTATTTTCCGTAAATTCGGATTATCCGGAAAATCATTCATCCCAATGCTGATTGGTAGTGGATGCGGTGTTCCTGGTGTTATGGCTTCCCGTACGATCGAGAACGACCGTGACCGCAAGATGACAATCATGACAACAACATTCGTACCTTGTGGAGCAAAACTTCCAATCATGCTTTGATCGCAGGTGCATTCTTCCATAATTCCGGATGGGTTGCATGGAGTGCTTACTTTGTAGGTGTTGCAGCAATTATCTGTTCCGGTATTATCTTAAAGAAAACAAAGATGTTCGCAGGAGAACCTGCACCATTCGTTATGGAGCTTCCTGCATATCACTGGCCAACCGTTGGAAACGTACTCCGCAGCATGTGGGAGCGTGGATGGTCTTTCATCAAGAAAGCAGGTACAATTATCCTGTTATCAACAATTGTTTTATGGTTCTTAATGAACTTCGGATGGAGCAACGGAACCTTTGGAATGCTTGATTTCGACGGATTAGAGGGTGCTGCTCTTGAGGCTGCCCAGGCAGAATGTGTTCTTGCAAAGTTGGTTCTGCAATCGCATGGATCTTCGCACCACTTGGCTGGACCAAGGCTGGTAACGGCTGGAAGATGGCAGTTGCTGCTGTATCCGGTCTGATCGCAAAAGAGAACGTTGTAGCTACGTTCGGACAGTTATTCGGTTTGCAGAAGTTGCAGAAGATGGTTCCGAAATCTGGAAGTCACTGTCTTTGGTTATGACTCCGGTTGCCGCTTATGGTTTCCTGGTATTCAACCTGTTATGTGCACCATGTTTCGCAGCTATGGGTGCGATCAAGCGTGAGATGAACAACGTGAAGTGGTTCTGGTTTGCGATCGGATATCAGTGTATCTTAGCTTACATTGTTTCCCTGTGTATCTACCAGATCGGTACACTGATCACAGTTGGTACATTCGGTGTTGGTACCGTTGTAGCATTCTTACTGATCATCGGATTTATTTATCTGCTGTTCCGTCCTTATAAGGAGAGTAACACATTAAACTTTGACGCAAAGAAAACTGTGTCAGCAAAATAGAAAAAGAAGAGATGCCAATGATGCAGAGAGAAATGATTATTCAAAAACTGAAGGAATCAGGCTGTAGGATTACCAAGCAGCGGCTGATGCTGCTGGATATTATCCTTGAGGAAGATTGTTCCTGCTGTAAGGAAATCTATTTCAAGGCATCAAAGGTAGATCCAAAAATCGGCGTTGCAACCGTTTACCGCATGGTAACGCAATGGAAGATATTGGGGCCATTAAGTGTATGCGCGGATTTCAATTGGCGGGTTCTGAATAGTTGAAAAAGAGAAAGCGGTTTGCCGGAAGGCAGACCGCTTTTCTTCTAGTGTGCCGAGCATGGCACTAATCTTACTGGTGAAAGTCCAGTCACGGGTATTTACCGCCAAGTGTAGTGAACCACAAGTCGGTACCAGTAATGGTATGGATGAAGGAAGTGGTGTAACAAAGTTCTTGAGCCTACGTACAGAAACTTGATAAGGCGATTAGGTGGGTAAGGTTGCTAGACAAACCAAAGCCCAAAAGGTAAACGTAAACCGAAGTTGTAAATCAAGAGGTTGTGGAACGAAAGATTAGCGTCTTACCTCGGGAGACCCTACTCACATACTGAAAGGTATGGTCGAAAAAAAAGGTTTAGAGAGGGAGTCAGATGATGTCATAGTAGGCGAAGCCGAAGGCTGAAACGATTTATAGTACGAATCGTTATGTTTAAAATAATACATGAGCCAGAAATCGAGTGGACAGGAAAAGTAGGAACGTAACCGAGGAATACTGTTTATACTTAGAGGGGTGTTATGTATGAATTTTAGGATAAGTCAGAGGAGTAACAACAATGGAATTGATTGAAGTGATCTTGTCAAAAGAAAATCTGAACAGAGCCTATAAAAAGGTAGTTGCCAATAAAGGTGCGAGTGGTGTTGATGGAGTTACTGTAGAAGAACTGGGAGATTATATAAGGAAGAACAGAGAGAAAATCGTTACATCTCTTAGAAACAGAACATATATACCGAAACCAGTCCGAAGAGTATACATTCCGAAAGACAATGGTAAGAAAAGACCATTGGGAATACCCACAGCACTTGACAGAACTATCCAGCAGGCAATAGCACAGCCTATATCTGATATTTATGAAGAGATATTCAGTGACTATAGTTATGGATTCAGAGCCGGAAGAAGTTGTCATGATGCCATTCGACAGGCATTGGAATACTTGAATGATGGGTATGAATGGGTAGTGGATATAGATATAGAACAGTTTTTTGACAAGGTAAATCACGACAAATTAATTCAGATACTAAGAGAACAAGTAAATGACAGTACCACATTAAATCTGATTCGGAAATATCTGAAAGCAGGTGTAATGGAAAACGGCTTGGAAAAAGCAACTATTACCGGCGTGCCGCAAGGAGGTCCTCTTTCAGTCGTATGTTCAAATGTCTACTTGGACAAGCTGGACAAAGAACTGGAACATAGAGGACTCCGCTTTACAAGGTATGCAGATGATGTATTAATTTTCACTAAAAGTGAAATGGCGGCTAACCGGGTGATGAACTCCATAAGTGATTGGCTGGAACGGAAACTATTTCTAAAAGTAAATGCAACAAAAACGAAGTAGTCAGACCGATGCGAAGCAAATACCTAGGATTCACATTTCTGAAAAACGGTGGAGAGTGGAAAGTAAAACCTACCAATGAAAAGAAAAAGAAGCTTAAAAAGAAGCTGTGTGAATATCTGAAGAGAGGGAAAGCAATAGCAAGACCTCTTGTGGTTACAATCAAGCGAGTAAATGAGATTGTGCGAGGATGGATTAATTACTTTAGAATCGGGTTGATGAAGCAATTTGTGGAAGAGCTTGGACAGTGGCTAAGACACAAAATAAGAATGATAGTCATGAAGCAATGGAAGAAGCCGAAAACCATCTACAGAAACCTAAGTTATCTAAACTGGAAGAACCGAAACGGATACAGTCAGGAAGATATTCATAAAGTTGCAAATTCAAGACTTGGGTGGTACAGAAGAAGTGGAATGAACGTGGTGAATTTCATTATCAGTAAAGATTTACTTGAAAATAGGATAAAAGATGGAGCTGGTCTGCTCAATCCCTTATCCTATTACTTAGCAAAAGTTGGAATATAAGTTGTAGAGCCGTATACGAGACCCGTACGTACGTTCAATGGGAGGGGGCGAGATAATTATTCTCCCTCTACCCTATTTTTTTCACGCTCCTTTCTTATAACAGATGGCTTATTGCAAAATACCGCAAATAACAACTTTTCCCTTGTTATTTGTATTTACAACCAGCGTTGCGGTTGTATTAAGCTGCCACCTAACTTCGTTATTTCCGCTTATGTCGGGTTCTCCCCAAACTTCAATCAGTTGATTTATGGAATACCCCACAATAAGCTGATTAACTTCTGCTTCTTCCATTTGAGCGATTGAAGAAAGTTCTGGAATATTCTTTGTGCTTTTCGGGGAAACAAATATATACAGGGCTATTGCAATACACAACGCAATTACAATGCCTACAACTGTGAAAAGTCTGTTTTTTTTCATGCTTTTATCTCCTCGTGTCCTTTTACCTATATAACGGTCAAGATCAAAAATGGGGACAGATTTTTTTGAAATTATTTTTCATATCCTGTTAATGGGTTGTCACTTTCCTGCGCAACATTCTTGTGGTACAATTTGTAACAAGCAGTCGCTGCAACGAATACCCATAATGTGCAAGAATAAATTTACTTGCTCACTTAGAATGGATGGCTGCAGGGCTATCCATGAGGAAACTTATATGATGATACTCCTATTTAGTGTTTTGAATGATGAACAACGTGCACTGGTAGAGCGGATATTCCATGAGCATCATATCCACTTCCAGCGCATTTCGTTTAATATTGTGAAGTCAGAGGAAGCCGCAGAAGATGTCGTTTCCACCGCATTTATAAAAATCATGGACAACATCGAAAAAAATTTCTGATTTACCCGGTCCCCAAATGACCGCTTTCTGCGTTACCATAGTGAAAAACGCTTCTATTGACGTGTTGCGTCAATTACAACAGAGTGTTCACATTGATTACTGGGACAATATTTCGGACGAGGACACGGACGATATTGAAGATGAATGTATTCACAATGCCGATGTACATAGGCTGACTGAGGTAATAGATCAGCTTAATCCCGATGATCGGCATTTTATCTATCTTCGCTATACGCTGGAAATGGGATATAGAGAGATTGGGGAATTGCTGAACATTTCGAGGATGCCGCAAAAAAAAACGTGGGCAGTGGCTCATTAAGAAGCTCCAAAAACTGTATGAGGAAAGGTGACGATATGGATATGAATTGGCAGGCCATGCTGCATGAAGCAGCAAATGCCAGCTTTGAAAAGGATATAGAAGTTCGCGCTGCCGCCGATAATGACGCCTGCTCCTGTGTAGATTTGCCGAAAGCAAGATCCGAGAATTGAGCGAAAAGATTCTGCACTTGCCGCATCAGGGAATTGTTCTGCTATTTAGTAGATACTGCTTCCGGCTATCTCCCCAAAAAACGGAAGAGTTCTTCCAAATGAAAAATGCAAAGGGTCGCTTCCGCTTTTACTGTGAACTACTTTCTTCAAGCATGGGGCTTAGCTCGGAGCAAATGATTTCGGATGCTTCTCTCAATCGCGCCTGTAAAATTGCTATGAAAGACTATTTACGCACGGAACTAAAAGGGGATGCTGCTGTAAGTAGTGCCGGAAAGAGCCGAACGCATATTGTGTTCAGGAGGTTCGGCAAAGCTGTTGCAGTCGCAGCAATTACCATAACCCTGTTATTCTCAACGGCTATGGTAGCTAGTGCACAGTTCAGGGAAAAAGTGATTGCGTGGGTAGTTGAGACATTTGAAAAATACAGTATCTTTGAACTGCAAAGCGACGGGGAAAATACGCAGTCTGATTTGCAGAGCTATAAGCTACCTATCTTCCAGACGGGGCGGAATTGAAGAATACGGTTGAACAGCCGGAAATGCTTGCCTATGAATATGCCATCAACGAATCGAGTTATTTTAATATTCTTCTTAGTAAATCAGATACACGGATTTACGCCGACGCAGAAAATACAGAAATTGAATCGTTTGATAAGGGTCGGTGATGATCGGCTACTACTTCAAGAAAGATGATTTGAATTATATTTGCTATGAGCGGGATGGCGATTTCTTTTCTATATATGGCTCTATTGATATGGACGAACTGATAAAAATTGCCGCTGGTATAACAACAGAATGATATACTCATCTTAGCTGAACAAATCGTGATTTCAGGAGGTATAATAAAATGTCAGACGTATATAAAAACTGTCCAGCTTTTGAAAATGATAAATTTCTATTATCCAAATGAAGATCGAATGAGACAAGCTATTGAGTTTTGGCTTAGTTCCTATTCATTCCCAATGGTTTGTTAGGTGGACAATTAACAGATAACTTCCAGCTTGCCGTAATCGTTCCTATCATGGTTTGGGACTGGCACGCCATAACAAGAAGCTGCCCAATGGACAGTTTCTTCTCCATTGCGGGAGCTTTTTCAGATTGCAACAGGTTTCATCGCTCCTTCTCGCATGAATCTCAGCTATCAGACTGAGATCAGCATCCGCAACAAGCAGAAGCAGAAGATTGAGGCGAGCATCCTGCCGGCATACTTGCCGCAGAGT
>ENA-OQER01001411-OQER01001411.1-human-gut-metagenome-genome-assembly--contig:-NODE-1411-length-11527-cov-1.593333_pt1 | contig 11527 bp, 15 predicted proteins | sample MGYA00242797_ERZ504639 | MGnify/ENA primary metagenome ERZ504639 (study PRJEB26092, sample SAMD00036306) | human gut metagenome | host: Homo sapiens | study: EMG produced TPA metagenomics assembly of...
CCTTCTTCACCGGCCACGTTCTATCCCCGGCTTCTGTAAATCAATCATCAGTTCGCCTAACGCAACAATATCAACCTCTTTTCCATTCTTCAGATCCTCCACAATTTCATTATACCGTTTTTATTTAACCGGTAGAAAAATAATACAACAGCTGTTACAATCCACAGAATCCCCGGAATGGTTGTAAATGCATATTTCATAATACTGATAACCGTATCATTTTGTGCCTGATTTGCCACGTATCCATATTTTCCAAGTAATGCCGCAAGCATCGCTGTACCGATCGCCATTCCAATCTTATTTCCAAGAGAAACGAATGCATATTGAATCCATCATTCCGAAGTCCGGTTTTCCATTCTCCGTATTCCACACAGTCCGGAATGATTGCATAGATTGCTGTATTAAATCCTGAAAAAAGAAACTGTGTAACACCTGCCAAATATAGAATACAACTGCTGAATCTTTTACATTAAAGAAATACATTGCCAGCATTGAAATACCTGTTAAAAAGGCAAATATCGAAGCTGTCCTTCCTTTATTGTTAAGTTTTCGGAATACCGGTTGAAAACATGCGGCACCGATAATGGATGGAATAATAATGCACATAGAATAAGTAGTATAATAAGATGCATTTCCTTCTACATATGTAAAATAATATAAAATGTCAGCATTTCTTCCATATAATGTAAATCCAAATAAAACCTGTCCGATTAATGCAAGTATATACGGTCTGTTCTGCATCACGGCTTTTAACTGTACTTTAATTGATATTTTTTCCTTTTCCGGAATTGTCACCTGCTCCTTCGTCTTCGCAAAGCAGAAGAAATGGCATGCCGCAAATATACATCCATAGATAATTGCTACAAATAAATATCCGTTCTTCGCACTCTGGCTTCCCAGCTTTCCAAGCAAAGGTACTGTAATAATGTTGATAATCCCGATTGCAATCATAGCCGCAACCGAACGCGAAGTATTAATTTTTGCCCGTTCATCAATGTCCTGTGTCATCGCACCGCAAAGTGTTCCATACGGAATATTTACACATGTGTATCCCAGTACAAGCAGGCAATATGTAATAATCATATAGATAATCTTTGCCGTATCTGGCCAGTCCGGATGTGCCCAGAATGTCAACATTAAAAGCACTGCCGTAATGGGTGCTGCAACAAGCAGCCATGGACGGTAACGTCCCCATCTTGTTTTTGTCTTATCCGTCAACCCTCCGACAATCGGATCATTAATCGCATCCCAGAATCTTGAAAATAACATCAATGCTGAAACAGCCGCCATACTGATTCCAAACACATCTGTATAAAATATCATTAAAAAATTACTTACAAACATCCAACTGAAATTGCATCCGACATCACCAAATCCATATGCAATTTTACTGATCAATGGCACTTTTCCATTCTTACCCTCGTTTCCCATGGTTCCTCCTTATCAGAGTTTCTGACAAAACTTCTGTTCTCTCCTGATCTAATCTTTATTCCTGTACATTAATGATTACTTTCATCGTTGTTTCTCGGTTATCATCGATATACTGATAAGCTTTCAGATACTCCTGAAATGCAAATGTTTTTGAGATCAGTGGTCTTAAATGAACCTTTTCTTCATTTACAAGTCTGATTCCGTCAACATAGTCATCGTGCCGGTACATCATTGTGCTCTTGATATCCAGTTCGTGATCATTAGCCACTGCAAGATCAATCTCTGCCATTCCTGCAAACACTGCAACCAATACAATAATGCTTCCTTTTCTTGCATACTTGATTGCCTGTCCCATTGTGATGTTATTTCCTGCACAATCATAAATCACATCGGCTTTGTCTGGTCCGAATGTTTCCAACATTGCTTCACCGAAATCTTTTTCTTTTGTATTCACACAGACATCAATGCCACATTCTTTCGCCTTATCCAGACGGAGATCACTGACATCCGTGATCATAACTTTTGCTGCTCCCATTCCCTTTGCTACCTGTGCCACAAGATTACCAATCGGACCGGCACCAAGCACGGCAATGTTCATTCCTTTCACATCACCAACCTGCTTTACTCCGTGAACTGCAACAGCCAGTGGCTCGATCATTGCACCTTCTTCATATGACATTTCTTCCGGAATTGGTGTTACTTTCGATGCATCTACTGCAAAATATTCTGATGCTGTTCCGGTTGTCTGGAATCCCATAACTTTTAATTCTTCACACAAATTGTATTTTCCGTGTCTGCATGGATAACATTCTCCGCAATAAACCTGTGGCTCAATTGTTACTTTCTGACCTTCGTGAAATACTGTCACATCTTTCCCAAGTTTTACAACTTCACCGGATACTTCATGTCCCTGTGTTACCGGATATGAGGTAAATGGATGCTTACCGTGATATACATGAATATCAGAACCACAAATGCCGATATTCATAATCTTTACCAATACCTGATCATCTTTTACCTCCGGAACTGGTACCTCTCTGAAAATAATCTCTCCTGGTTTTGTCATTACCTGCTGTAACATATTGTTTTTCTCCTTCATTCTTTTATCTTATCTTTTATTAAATGTTTTATTAAAGTAATTACATTATTGTACAACCACTCTATTTTGTCAATATATGAATGCCTATTTCTACTTGTTGCACAAGTTTGATCAACTTTTTTATGCATATTTACCAACTGGATATACATAGAATTTGCCACTGGCAACTTCTCTTTGCATACTTAGATATCTATAAAACCTGCCAATTGCAGCTTCTTCCGAACATCTGACAATAAAAAAAAGAGGTAAATATTCAAAGTCCGTAATCATTACGAGCCTTGAATTTCACCTCAGTTTTTCATTCTTATTCTTTTTCCTACAACATATCAAATTTATAAATGCTGTATATATTCAGAGAGGAAATGTTTTGCCGCTCCGACAGCTGATGCCTCTCTTTTATAGGAGCAATTTTTTAAGTAACGTACATCATGTTCAAAACCATTATATGCCATCACTTTTTCTCCCAGTGGTATCATATACCCTGATAAATACCCCCCGACTTCTCCTCCAAGTATGATATCTGTGTCATACGCCATTCGCAGATTGGAAATCAAAATAGCCAGATTATCCAGATACTGATTCCATTTTTCCACAGTCTTTGTATTTTTCTGCTCCACTTTTTCCATAAATTGTTCCAACGTCATTTCCTGCTCTTCATCAGTCAATGCACTGGCTGCGCAATAGGCATCTGCACACCCGGCTTTTCCGCAATAACATTTCTTTCCTCCCGGCACCAGAATCATATGTCCGAATTCTCCTGCTTTCTGATTCTGACCAGCCACCAGTTTCCATTAATACAGAATGCGCCGCCTAATGTATTGTTGAGCGAAAGATACACAGCATCCTGATATTCATGCATATCTTCTGCCATCATCGCAGCATTTGCATCATTTGCAAAATACACCGGATAAGAAAATACCTGTTCCAGAAAGCTCAGACTGAAATTCTCCAATTGCAGTGCATGAGATTTCACAACCATTCTATTCGCCTGATCAATAATACCGGGAATCGAAATTCCGATTCCTAATATCTTTTCCCGGTCTTCTACATCCTTCAGGAAGTCCTCCACCATTTCAGCTACTTTTAAGCAATAAGATGTTTCTGTTGAAATTTTAACCGCATCCAGATTATTTTTTCTATTTCATACTGCATGTTCAGCAATACGATTCCCAGATGATTTGCTGTGATCACTACACCGACTGCATATTTATATGCCGGATTAATCCCTATCCGTTTTGCTTTACGACCGCCGGTAGATTCATATTCTCCTATCTCGATGACCATATTCCGGTCGATCAGTTCGTTTACATTAGAAAGCACCGTCGGCATACTTAAGCTCAGATTCTGCGCCAGTTCTGCCTTTGATATAATTTTATTATTGATGATATAGTTTACAATTTTAGATTTTGTAATATTCTTTTTTCATTTCGCCCTGCCATATCAGACCTCTTTTTATAAATTATTTTACAAAAGTATCTTAGTCCTTTTTTGCTATTCTGTAAAGAATAAATATGTTGCTTCTAAAAAACTTTTTTCCCAAGGCACAAAGATATAAAACAAGCCACCGGGACAGATACCACTCTTTTTTCTCCATCCCAATGGCTCAATTTAATATTCCTATTACATCTGCCAACGAATCGCAGACCCGGTACGTAAGTTTCCGTATCTCCTCCGTCGGCTGTACAAGATCCGGCACCATGATCACCTTCATTCCTGCCTGATGTGCTGACAGGATTCCTCCCGGAGCATCCTCAAACGCCATGCAATATTCCGGCGGTATTCCAAGACTTTCACTTGCTTTCTGATATATCTCCGGATCCGCTTTGCTTTCTTAACCATATCTCCACAGATCACACTGTCAAAATAGGGATCTATCCCGGCCCGGATAAGATTCCCCATAGCATACTCTCTGCTGGAAGATGTCGCTACCGCCATCTTATATCCTTGTGCTTTTCCATATGCCAGCAGTTCTTTTACACCTTTTTTCAGTGGAAGACCTTCTTTATCCACAATTTTCCAGAAGTTATCCCGTGTCAGTCTTCCAAATTCTTCAAATGGAAAGTCTTCCCGGATATATTTTCTGAAATATTCATTCCTGCCTGTGCGGTTCATTCCAAGTGTGTGATAGATGACATCCCCCATATGTAGGATTCCCAGTTCATCACCTGCCATCTTCCAGGAGCGCTGTACAATTCTTTCAGAATCAAATAACAGACCATCCATATCAAATATAAATGCTTTTATATCCATTTTAGAACTCAATGCCTCTTCCAAGTGCATCCTTCAGATAATCTGCAACTTCTTCTAATTTATGTATGGCTTCCATCTTCTCTTCAAACTCGTCCCCGACAGATTCTTTATTAATAAGTGCCTGTTGGATTTTCTTTACATCTTTGATCAAATTCTCTGTCATATCAAAAGCCCCCTTTTTATTATCTTGCAGGAAATTTACTTTCCGATAATCGATTTATCCTAATGTATATATTATGATTATAGCATAATTTTTTTACTATTCTCTGAAATTATGTTACATTTTAATTAATTTTTGCATATTATCATTTTTTTCAGATTTGTTCATGCATCATTCTGATAAATTCCTCCATCACACGTGTTTTGTACTTGTGTGTTTTGTAGTAAAAGAAGACTTTTCTCTTCGCTTCTTCTCCGTCTAATTTGTAATACACCAGGTTTTCAAAATGTCGGGAGCTGGCTTACCAGGATATCACTGATGAATGTTGCTCCAAGCTGCGTAGACGAGGCCATATATGCTGTCGACTGCTGATTGAATTCCAGCACGATATTGGGCTTAAATCCGACGTTTCGGCACAGCCTGTCTCCTCTGGTTCTGGTATCATTTCCCTGTGTCAGCATAATAAACGGAAGATCCGCAAATCTCCCTAACGGAACTGCCGGATATTTCTGGTTCAGATAATTTTTATTTTTGATATTCTTATAAGAAAGCTGATACATTCCCAGTTCTTCATTTACGGCAAAATGTTTCGGAACCGCAAGTAATATATTTTCTTCGCAATATAATTCTTTATTATATAGAATACTGTCATAGTGATAATTATCAATGACAAAATCCAGCGCATTACTGCCCAGCATTTCTTCCAGTTCGGCTGTATTCCCCTCTATCAGCTGAATATGTACATCCGGAAATTTCTGATTAAATTGGGTGATCAGAGACGGTACCACATATGCGGCAAACAGCGTACTTGCTCCTACTGCAAGATTCCCCGTCTTCAGACCCGCCAGGTCATTGATGTAATTCTCTACCGCTGTTCGATCTGGGTGATCTCCTCCGCTGCCTCAATATATACTTTTCCGACCTCTGTAAGCTGGAGCGGTGTTGTACTTCTGTCAAATAACGGTTCCCCGATAATCTCTTCAATCTTTTTGATCCTTGCACTCAAAGACGGCTGACTGATGTACAGATTCTGTGCCGCTTTGGTAAAACTTCTTTCTTTATACACTTCATAAACATATTTTTTCCATACAAACATACACGTAACCTCTCATATCCTGCTATCATCTGTTTTCCCTTTTCACATGACAGCTATAGTCAGACTCTTATAATTGTTATAGCACTATAAGTATTGGATTCTCTGTCCACACGGACGTATCATTATATTAATAAAACAATTATTCCAATATGAATTTGGGGTTTATTGGAATAAAGATAAAATAATAAAGCGGGGAATAAAATTATGAAACCAATCGTACGCGCCGGGCGCATGAAACCAGTACACTCTGATATCCGTGGTCCATTATTCGTAGAAGCTATGAAACGCCAGAAACAGGGGATCGATATCTTAAAATTAAATACCGGGAATCCTGCAACCTTTGGCTTTGGTCTGCCTGACAGCATCAAAAACGCTCTGATGAAACACATGCAGGACGGTGTCGGCTACTGTGATTTCAAAGGAATGCCTCAGGCAAGACAGGCAATCTGTGATTATGAGACCAGTAAAGGTATCAACGGTATCACATCAGATGATGTATTCATCGGTAACGGTGTCAGCGAAGTGGTATCTTTCGCCTTAACACCTTTGTTAAATGATGGAGATGAGGTCTTAGTTCCTTCTCCTAGTTACTCCCTTTGGGGCAATTCCGTATATCTCGAAGACGGTAAACCGGTCTTCTATACCTGTGATGAACAGGCCAACTGGTATCCGGACATTCAGGATATCCGTTCCAAGATTACAGATAAGACAAAAGCAATCGTTATCATCAATCCGAACAACCCGACCGGTGTTCTCTATCCGAAGGAAATCCTTCTCGAGATCATCCAGATTGCAAGAGAATTCGGCCTTCTGATCTTTGCAGATGAAATCTATGACCGTCTCGTTATGGATGGCAAACAGCACATCTCTCTTGCTTCACTGACAGAGGATGTTCCGGTCATTACATTAAACGGTCTGTCCAAATCACACTGTCTGTGCGGATACCGCTGCGGATGGATGGTCATCAGCGGTCCAAGAGAACTGACCGAAGATTACAGACAGGGCATCATCCAGTTAACATCTCTGCGTCTGTGCGCCAATACCATGGCACAGATCGTCATCCCTGCAGCTCTTGATGATATGGATACACCTGCTTCTATGGTACGGCCGGGCGGCAGAATCTATGAGCAGCGTGAAGCGACCGTTCGTGAACTTGAGAAGATCAACGGTCTGTCATTTGTAAAAAATGACGCTGCATTCTATGTCTTCCCGAAACTGGACGTGAAGAAATTTAATATCACCAATGACAAGCAATTTGCTCATGATCTGCTGGATGCCACCAATATCCTGCTCGTTCCGGGCAGTGGATTCGACTGGAAAGATCCGGATCATTTCCGTATTGTCATGCTTCCGCAGGCAGATATCTTAAGTGATGCGATTCGCCGGATGGGAACATTCCTTGACGGATATAAGCAGAAATAATATGAGCAACAGCCATCCTTAAATAGTACATAGATAAAATACATTCCCGATAAAAATCCAATCTCTCTTTTTTCGTCGATGTTTCAGTTATCCGGGAATGTATTTTTATCTGCTTTTCACTGTATTCCAGGCTCCGACTACTTCATTTACGGTACTGACGGTCACAAATGCATGTTCATCTGTTTCGTGGATGAAAGATAATAATTTTCCATATTCATTCTTTTCTAATATCGTTACAACTTCTACATGCTCTGCATGATCCAGGCCTCCATATGCCGGATAAATCGTCGCACCTCTGCGTAATTCCCTTACAATATAACTCTGAATTTTTTCATGCTCCTTTGAAAGAATGGATACTTTCTTACGCACATGGAATCCATCACAGAACCGGTCTAATACCTGACCATAGATCAACGTACCAACAAGACTTATTACCATTGTCTCTCGATCATATACAAAGATTGCTGCCATCGATATGAGCACACCTATGATCGTAATACTCTGTCCTATTTTAAATCCAAGATACTTATTGATCAACTTCGCAACAATATCAATTCCCCCGCTGGATGCATTCATGTTAAATAAGACGGCCTGTCCTGCACCAACCACGATCATGAAGCATACCAGATCGATCACGATATTCCCGGACAAGGATTCCACATGCGGAGTCAGTATCTCAAAAATCCTCAGATACATCGGAAGCATAAGTGATGCAAGAACGGTCTTCACACCGAATTCCCTGCCGATAAAAATATACCTATGACCAACAGTACCATATTTAAGACAAATGTAATTGTCGATACCGGTAACGGAATGATCTTTACCAGAACAAGAACCAGTCCTGACAGACTTCCAAGCACCAGATTATTTGGCATCATTTCATAATATACAGCTGCCGACATTAAGAACATGCCGCCTAGCATCATAATAAATTCTTTTTTGTTATCTTCATTTCATTCTTCCTTAATTCAATATTTCTGCACAAAGATGTACTCCTCTTTTTTTGTGCAAAGAGGAGTACATCTTTCCTTCCTATGACTGCTTCAGATGATATATTTTTCTACTCTTCTCCCTCAACCAGACTATTCAGCTTCTGGTTTGCAGCAAATAACAACACGGTAAATATCAGCATGATCGCACAAATTCCGATGAATACCGGCCAGAGTACACTTGCTTTTACCGAAGCATCTGCTCCGACTCCACGGGTAATTTCACATAATGCCATCACACCAAATGCCAGTCCGACAAACAGAAATCCAAGTCCTACTTTTTTGAACATATTCATATCTCCCTGTGGACGTTCTGCAAGCTTTAATATCTTTTGTCGACAATCGTCAATGATTGAATGTAATATATCATATTTTTGTATGTTTTTCAACATATTATTTGTATTTTATATCTCTTTTTGTATTTTATGCACAACATCTGTCATTTCAAAACCTGCTACATACTAAAAAGATCGTTACAGGCATCTCCTTACAACACATGACAAAAAAAGAAATGCCTGTGTCATTACACCAACATTTCTCTTTTTCATCCATCATTCATTTTCCCGGAATCATGCTCTCCAAGATCCCTCTACGACTTCTTTATGAAATCAGAAAGTCCAGTGAAAACTTCGTGTCTGCTTCCGTCATTCCCTGTTCTTTTAAAAGTCTGTGGATCGTACTCATATAATGATCCGACAATACCCTGCAGATTTCTTCTTTCTTCCTGCTCTTGCATGCTTCCAGCAGTTCTTTATGTATCGGATATTGTCGTGTGATTACTGCTTTTTTGTCCGATGCCAGATTATACCCCGTTACGATATTCCCATAATTCAGACTTTTCCATGCCTTATACAAACTTTTCATTCCGGTCATTCTGATCAGACAGCTGTGGAACTTATTATCATATGAAAACAGCTGATCATATTCGTCCACATCCAGATTCTTCATGCGTTCCAGGATTTTTTCCATCTCCTGCAGCGTTTCTTCCGGTATCTTTCCTCCCAGAAGACGCACTGCCATAATCTCATAATTCGCACGCATCAGATAGATTTCAAATGATTCTTCGAATGTGATCTCTTTCACAGAACATCCGGCATTTCTTACATATTCTACCAGGCCTTCGTTCTCCAGTTCGCGCAGTGCCTCTCTGATCGGCGCACGACTGGTCTGGAATTCCTTTGCGAGTTCCTGTTCGACAATCTTCTGCCCCGGCTGCAATTCCCTGTTAATGATCCGTTTTCTTATAATATCTACAATACTTTCACGTAATGTCTTATATCCTAATTCTGTCATAACTTCTGTTATCCTGTCTTATTTTTCTAACTACTGGTTAATCTGATAATTTCCATCCGAATCAGCCTGTATATGCGATGCATAAAATGTCTCTACCGCTTTCACCATATACTCCGTGTCCTTTACACCGGCCGTCTCATAGGCCGAGTGCATGGCAAGCTGCGGTAATCCAATATCCACTGTATTCATGGACACCTGCGTCATCGCAATATTCCCCAATGTACTTCCCCCGGCTTCATCCGAACGATTAGCAAAATACTGTAATGGTACGCCTGCTTTTTCGCAGATCATCCTGAATACTGCCACACTGACCGCATCACTCGTATATTTCTGTCCGGCATGTGATTTGATCACAATGCCGTCATTCATATAGACGCAGTTTGTCGCATCCGTCTTCTGCCTGTAATTCGGGTGTACCGCATGGGCATTGTCACAGCTCAGCATAAAGCTTCCTGCTACTGCACGGTAGAATTCCTCTTCGTTCTTTCCAAGTGCTTTGTTCATTCGCCACAATACATCATAAAGAAATGTAGATGCAGCTCCCTGTTTTGTTCCCGAACCCACTTCTTCGTTATCAAAACAGGCATAGACATTGATATTCTGTTCATTTTCCGCTGCCAGGAATCCTTTCATAGATGTAAATGCACACTGCAGATCATCCAGTCTCGGACACCCGATAAATTCACGGTTGCTTCCCCATCTGACCGCTTCCATACGGTTATACAAGAACAGATCCATGCCATAGATATCCGTATCTTTTAATCCCAATTCTTCTGCAACTAAGGATCTTACCTCTCCTTGTTCTTTCACGCTTCCCGATAATACCGGTAACATATCAATCTGTTTATTAACAGCTCTTCCTTCATTCACTTTCCGGTCCATATGAATTGCAAGACTCGGAATCATCAGAAGATCTCTGTCCACCTTCACAAGTCTGGTTTCGATTCTTTCCCCATTCTTAACCATAACTCTTCCGGCCAGTGACAATGGTCTGTCGAACCATGTCTGGCAGATCATACCGCCGTAACCTTCGGTATTCAGTACCGTATATTTCTTTGCGACCTCAATCTCCGCATTTTCTTTCAGTTTAAATGCCGGCGAATCACTGTGTGATGCTGTCACATGGAAACTGTAGTTGTCCAGTTCTTTTCCGGCTTTTACTGCAATGATACTGGAATTATTTCTTGTTACATAGTATCTTTTCCCAGGTTTGATCTTCCACTTTTCTGACTCTTTTAATTCTTCGAATCCTTCCTGCTTCAGGATCTCTTTTAACTCTGCAACCGCATGAAATGCTGTCGGTGCATGTTCTATAAATGTTGTCAGTTCTGATATGATATTTGTTTCCATTATATTCCTCTTCATCTTCCGTTTTGTTCCGTTCCTGTCTGACAAATGTAAACGGTTCTTTACTGTACTTCCCCATAATACATCAGATCGTCATTGCAAACAAGCACCAACCGCCAAAGAAATCCCTGTTTATTTTGCAAACATACCAACGATATCTTTTACCATCACAACAGCTTTATCCATTCCTTCTACTGTAATGTGCTCATATACCCGTGGAATGCATATCCGCCTGTTCCAAGATTCGGACAAGGAAGTCCTTTGAAGCTTAATCTTGCACCATCGTTCCCCCGCGTATTGGCGCAACATCCGGAACGATATCTGCATTCTCGGCCGCTTTCTTCGCATATTCAATGAGCTGCATACATGGTTTGATCTTTTCACGCATATTGTAATAAGATTCTACGATCTCAATTTCAACCGTTCCTGCTCCATACTTT
>ENA-OQER01001412-OQER01001412.1-human-gut-metagenome-genome-assembly--contig:-NODE-1412-length-11525-cov-2.060186_pt1 | contig 11525 bp, 14 predicted proteins | sample MGYA00242797_ERZ504639 | MGnify/ENA primary metagenome ERZ504639 (study PRJEB26092, sample SAMD00036306) | human gut metagenome | host: Homo sapiens | study: EMG produced TPA metagenomics assembly of...
TAGATTCTTCTGCCGTTCAGTCCAGATGGCCTTTTCCGTCATCTCCGAAGTCACGGACACCGAATGTTACCATTTTGCAGTCACCGTCCCGGAGCTCTGCGGTCAGTTCATACAGATTGCCTTCCCCTTCGTCCCATTTTTTCACATCTGCTTTCAGTTTCAGATCTCTCAGCCAGATCGTGTGTATTCCGGCAGGCACATTTACTTCCTGTTCCGCTGCTTTCTCCAGTGCCGCAGACTGGATTCTAAGAATACCTTTGACTGGAACACTTCCATCTATGATAACCTGGACATGAACTCTGTCTTTTTCCGGATAGACTCTTACTGCAGACAGGAACACTTCCCTTTCTGTTCTCAGCCGTACATACCCCAGCAATCCGTTCCAGTTAGTCTGCGTCTCATCGGTTGCCGCGGAAGAAAACACGATCGCGTCATGGGGCAGACCTGGATAACTGTTATCGGAACGCAGTGTGATTCGGTGCTCTCCGTCCAGCAGATCTGTCACCTCAAAAATATGCGGGGTACTGATGGATGGTTCCACATAATCCGGAACCTCTTTTCCATCAATCTCCAGTTTCAGGCATCTTGCTCTCTCCACTTCCAGAAATACTCGTTTTTCTTCTTCCGGAATATACGAGATGGTTCTGCTGATACCTGCTTCTCCCTCGTAAGTGTGTTTTCTTGTATAACGGGTTGCGATCGGTGCATCCGGATCAAAGCCTTTCTCTGCATTTCCAAGATCTGCATCCGGATGCCACTGATTTGCTCCCAGATCTTTCCCCCCGATCTGGTTTTCGTCCAGTGTACCCGGTATCTGCATCGGATAAGTGCTTCCATCTTTTAGTTTCGCTTCCCATTTTCCAGCCAATGACAAATATTCCATAAGCCCTCTTCTCCTTTATCTTTTCTGTGCCAGTGCTCCCTGATAATCCCCCTGTTTTTCCAGAATCTGTGTCAGCAGTCCCTCTGCTTTTTCTTTCTCACCCAGTCCCAGATGACCAAGCGCCCGCAGATAATTGCAGTACTGTACATTGCGCAGTGTAAGATCTTCCTGGAAGACTTCGATCTCCGGAAGAGATACTGCAAAGTAATCGTACTCTACCAGATCAAACAGATGCTGTTCTCCAAACGTCTGTAACTGATGGAAGGATTTCTTCGCTGCGTGATCCATACCCAGTTCCTGGTTTGCCAGTCCCTGATAATAGATAAAATCCGATGGCTGATTCGTTATAGTACAGCACGCTTCCCGGCTCCTGCGGACCGGATGACGCCAGACGGAAATATTCTTCCGCTTTCTTTGTATCACCAAGCTGACGGTACGCAAGTCCATATAATAATGAGCCTCATTATCCGGTACATTCGGAAGCTTTCCTTCTCCCAGATTCTCCGGATAAGAAAGGGTTGCTTCCAGAAGTTCCAGCGCTTCCTGTGGTTCTTTCTCTTCCAGTTTTTCCATAGCCAGATGGATCAGTGCATATTTGTACTGGGTGCTTACTTTTCCTTCCCCGCCTTCCCATGGATGGAACTGACGGGAACAAAGACCATCCAGTGCTTCCTGGTAACGTCCCACATCATTTAACAGCGTGAGATAACGCAGATACAGATCATCTCTTCCTGCCGTAACCGCCGGATGTGATTCCATCACTTCCAGACGTTTCATCACCGGAAGATTCATACGGGCTGCCAGCTGATCGTACTCCAGCCAGATTCGTGGATATTCCGGATCCAGCGTGCATGCCTTCTCCATGACATCCATCGCTTTCCCATGATCATTTTCTTTATTGTAATAGAAGATCGCCAGATTTCGATATGCCGGTGACAGGTCTTTCTTTTCTTCTGTTGCTTTCTCCCAGTGTCCTGCTGCCTGGGTATACTGCTTTTTATCATACAGCAGGTTGCCAAGATAGTAATGCGCCATAGGTGCCTGTGGTAAGCCGGCAATCACAGTTTCCAGAATCCGGATCTCTTCTACCCTGTTCGGGAAGCAGTAATCCGGGCAGGCTGTCTCTCCTTTTTCAAACGCTTCGGTAGCCTTTTTGTTTTCTTCCTTCTGTGTATAAATATATCCCAGTGTATACCAGCAGATCGGATCTTTCTTCGGGCAGGCTCCCAGAATGTGAATCGCGTCTTCGTACAGCCCTGCTTCGATATATTCCTGTGCCAGTCTTTGAAATTATGACTTTCTGTCCGCATGGTTTTCAGCCACAGCTCTTCGGATCCTTCTGCCATCGCCTGTTCATACAGACATCCCTGAGATAACGGATCGATCGCCAGACATTCTGCCACGAATGCGGAAGCATCTGCACCCAGTTTTCGTAACAGTGCTGCCTTCAGCGTACGCCCATTCATATTGTGCCAGTTGCGGATCAATGATTTTTCTACATATTCCAGTGCTTCTTCGTAATCTCCTCTCCGGCAAGCCAGTCTTGCCAGCCAGAAGAAACCTGCACTCTGCGTTTCTGCGCTCCAGGTAGACTTATAAAATGCATCAAAGGCTTTCTCTTCCTGACCATCCGCTGCCAGTGCCAGTCCCAGGTTAAAATAGCATTCTCCCTGGTAAGGATTCGGATTCTTCCAGGTCTGTTTTTTCACTGCCTGCCGGAAGTACCGGATACTCTCTTTGATTCTTCCCCGTCGGTACAGCAACAGACCGTATCCGTTATTCAGACGGATATCCGTACCATCCAGCTCCAGGCCATGCAGATAATAGTCTGCCGGTTCTCTGGTTGCATGACGGTATTGTTCCAGATGGGTGGCTGCCAGATACAGCTCTTCTGTTGTCTTCAGTTTCTCCGGTGCCGGAATGGCATCCGCCGGTTTGGGAACCGGTTCCAGCTTTGATTTATATACTTTATAAGATACCAGGATCTGTGCACCCTGCATCACGGTTACAACACAATCTTCCAGATTCTCTCCGACAGCGAATTCTGCCTCGAAGCACTGCTCCGGTGACAGATCGGTACAGGTCTCATAGAGCATTACACCTTTACGTTTTACTGTAATCTTACTGTTTTCACGCACACCTGTCGTATATACTTTTAAGACTGCTTTTCCATCTTCCAGTGCAGTCAGGCTGACTGCCGCTTCTTTTGTGGCATTTCCCACTCTTCCCACACCTTTATACGGCATAAAGTACTGTACGAAAGTCTTTTCTTCCTGCGGTTTTAACCAGGTGAAATCCGGCTGGTTGTCGGTAAATACACCGGTCATCAGTTCAATATAAGGGCCATCTGTCTCTGTCAGGTTCCGATCCCAGCTGCGTCCGAAGTCACCGTTTCCCCAGGTCCACTGTTTCTTTCCCGGAGAGATATGATGGTCTGCCACATGAAGCAGTCCTGCTTCCACACCTTCGTCGTAGTTGCCGATAAAATTATAATCCGAAATGGGCTGCCATATAAGAGGTCGGCACTTTTACGTTTTTATATCTGGAAATATCCACACCGGCGGAATAATCTGCCTTGTAGTATTCTCCCGTTGCGATCGGGAAGGTGGATACCGCACGTTTTCCGTGATCCATAACAGCGTTAACATCCGGCGGAAATACCGAATAGGTATGGTCATTCACCGGAACTGCCGGATTCGCCCACCACAGGAAAGTCTGTGGCAAATCTGTCGGATTATACAGCTGACCTTTGATCTCAATATAAGCCTTTCCCGGGTACAGAGAAATCGCCGCCATTCCTTTGGTTCCATACATTTTATCCGTTTCTCCCACATAGACCGTGCAGGAGCCATCCGGATTCTCAGACAGGCGGTAGTCTACCGGTGAATAAGTCGACGGGCGGTGATGCTGGGGCCAGTTAAACTCGATGCCTCCCGAGATCCACGGTCCGGTCAGTCCTACCAGTGCCGGTTTGATTACATGATTATAATACACAAAATCATAACCGTTAGTCTTGTCGTATGCTCTCTGAATCCTTCCACCGATTTCCGGCAGGATCATCACTTTCAGGTATTCATTTTCCAGGAAAACCGCTCTGTATGTCACATCTTCTTTTGTATCCGAGATCTTTTCTGTAACCGGCAAGGGATATACTTTACCCGTGCTTCCCTGATAGGCACGCTTTTCAATGAATAATGGATTTTTTTCAGGCGGGTACACTTTGTAGGTAGGGATCACATAGTCCTCTTCCCACATGCTTACTTTCATGATTTCCATAGGCTCCTCCTTATGTCCTCTATCTTTTTCCTCTGTGCAGAGGATTCTTTTTATTTTCTGAGAACATTGTATAATGCGGTATCTCAAATGGAAATGGCTTATCAAGGTAAATGATGGACTATCTTACTGTAAATATAAAATTCTTTTCTGAATATCTGCAGAACGAGAATCTTCATGTTATATACATAAAAACAGGATAAGAAAATCCTCTTTCTCCAGGGATTTTCTTATCCTGTCTCCTTTTTTCATTATTCCTTAAAATGAATCCAGTCGCTCTCTCTATATTCTTTCGGTGACATCCCCACCACTTTTTTTGAATATTCTCGAAAATAATACTGATCCGTATAGCCAAGTCTCTGTGCCACTTCATAGATATAGCAATCCGAAGCCCGCAGCAGCTGGCAGGCCCGTTTCATCTTTAGCGATATGAAAAAATCCATCGGCGCATGCTGGGTATATTTCTGAAAGATAGCATTCAGATAGCTCTTTGACAGCTCAAACTCCTCTACTACATGCTCCAGCGTCAGATTTTCATGCAGATGCTTGTACATATATCGAATCACGTTGGTTACGTGTTTATTCTGTTCCTGGGTGGTGTTGTGTTTTTCTCTGTAATAAGTTTCCGACAGAATCATCTCCAGCACCTGGGAAATATAAATGAAATTACCCAGTGTATAGTTGCTCTCCAATACCCGGAACAAAAGTTCAAACAGAAACTGCATCCGGTTTGTCGCATTCTGTGAATTAAAATTAATCAGCCGGCATTCTTCCAGTGGGTAATATTCCGTATCTGTTCCCTTAAAGTGTACCCAGAGAATGCTCCACGGATCCTTTTCGCTGGCATAATACCGATGGCCGCGAACGTGGAATGCAAAAGGCCTGGTTTGCATGGAGCATATATTTTTCTCCATCCACCTCGATCGTTCCGCTCCCCTCCATACAGTACATATAAATATATTCTTCGATTCCGTCTTTTCGTTCTCTGAATGATGTTCCGCCCGGGGAAAGAATCCCACGTCGGTCAGATACAGCCGTTTTACCAGTGGTGCTCCACATAGTCCAGAAAGGATTCCGTAGGCAGCACGATCATTGTCTCCCCACGAAATCCGTCCCTTTTCAGATATTGTAATTCATCCATCTTTGTCACCATACTTTCCAGACATTTTCTCCGGACACCGGTTCTCCTTTGTCTGTCTTTGCGTCATCCCGATGTCGTTACTGCTCCGTATAATCTTCCACCTGTCCCACCACATCCAGAATCGGGTGGGACATCAAAAACCGGTAAAATTCCAGTGCTTCGTCCGCGCTCATATGTACTTCCCGGCTGGTCAGCCAGTATTTTAAGCCATTGACTACCGTAAGTGTATGAAATTCCAGAAAGATATTGATATCTCTCAGACCTTCCAGTTTCTGAAGTGTGATCTTATGATTTTCATCATCTGTCGGATCAGCTTGCGAAGCTTGCCTGCCAGAATCTCTTCAAACCCGTTCTGTCCGGTGACCTCAAACGCTTTCTGATAATACTGCTGATCTTTCTCCATCTTCCGAAACAGCAGATAGATTGCTTCCCGTTCCATCCCGTCTTCCACCATCTCAAAAACCGGTCGGAAGACTTCTTCTTCCAGAAGCCACTCCATCACTTCATATTTGTCCTGAAAATAGTTATAAAAAGTAGGCCGGATCACTCCCGCCTGCTCTGTTATCATCCGAATGGTAATTTTATCAAATGAGCCTTTCAACATCAGTTCTTTAAAGCTTTCCGCCAGCTGATGTTTCGTTGCTTCTCCTTTTCGTTCCATAGACGTCTCTCCCCGTGTTATCCTTTCGGCTTATTTTAACACAAAAAGAGCGTCTATGGAAATTTTTACTTATTTTTTCTTGTAATTGCTATAGCCTTTGTGAACATACGGGTGCTCTTCCCACAGTTTGTCTGCGGTTTCTTTCCACTGACAGGCGTAGTCCGCACACTTTCCGCAGAGATGTTCCACAGTCTCCGGGGACTGCAGATCGGTGGATTTTGCTCCGGTCTGTTCTACCATCTCCTGCAGGATCTCCGGATTCTCCAGCATCGGACATGGTCGCAGGTGATTGTTATTAAATGGCTGATGATCCGGTACGCCATAAATAACGGCTGTTTCAGTGCCTCTAACAGAGATACTTCTTTAATGTTGGCAGAAGAATAGTGGATAAATACACACGGTTCCACATCACCATTCGCATTGATATGGCAGTAGTTTCTTCCTCCGGCGATGCAGCCGCCAACGAATTCTCCATCGTTCTGGAAATCCATCGCATAGATCGGTTTTCCGCCGGTCGCACCACGGATCTCACGGACTCTGTGATACATATATTCTCTCTGTTCTTTGGTCGGAAGCAGATCCACAGCGGCTTCATTTCCAACCGGCATATAATGGAAATACCAGGTGAAACGACATCCTTTGTCGATGATCATATCCAGGAATTCATCAGAAGTTACTGTCTCAATATTTTTGCTTGTATAGCAGATCGATGTTCCGAAGATCAGTCCGTGGCTCTTTAACTTGTCCATGGCTGCCATGACTTTATCGTAAACACCCACTCCTCTTCTGAGGTCGTTGACTTCCTCAAAACCTTCCAGGCTGATCGACAGAGACAGGTTTCCTACCCGCTGCATCTCCTCACAGAAGGCGTCATCTACCAGGGTACCGTTGGTAAATGCATGGAATTCACAGTCGTAATGTTTTTCACACAATTTAATGATATCCGCTTTCCGCACCAGAGGCTCGCCGCCTGTATACATATAAAAATAAATACCCAGTTCTTTTCCCTGTGTGATGATCCGGTCCAGATCTTCATAAGACAGATTCAGTTTGTGACCGTACTCTGCAGCCCAGCAGCCGGTGCAGTGCAGGTTGCAGGCGCTGGTTGGATCCATCAGGATCAGCCACGGAATATTGCACTGATGTGTCTCTCGCATCGCACGGATCGTTTTTGTTCCGTGAAATGCCGCTTCAAAGCCAAGATTCAACGCTGTCTGTTTGATCACGTTCGGATGGATCTCATCCAGCGCACGGTTCACATACTGCATCCACTTGGACTCCGGATCCCGAATCAGGTTTCTTGCTCCTTCATATGATTCTGATGGGAAATTATCTCCCATGAATTTTTCTGTCAGATCTACCAGCTGTAAAAGCCCTTTTTCTCTGTCTTTTTCCACGTGTTTTAAGGTCAGCTCAATCGCCTTCCCGAATGCGGCTCGTGTCGCTTTATGTGTTAATTCTCCCATACTTTTTCTCCTCCTTTGCGCTTTTGTGCGTTCCTGTTTTTCTATTATTTTATCTTTCTGCAACTAAAATAAAAATCTTCATTTCCATGAAACTGTTTTATTTTTAACGACATTTTCTGACTTTTGTCGCATTTTTTCGGATGGAGTCTGAAAGGGCGCAAAAAACTGCTGTCGGAACACTTTGATACTGTGTTCTGACAGCAGTCCATATCATTTATGCCTGTTTTGCGTCTCGTTCTTTATCTAATTTTACATTTCTAAAGTAAAGAAGTATGTCGATCGTAATTTCAGCTATATTTAGAAAATAGAAGAACCATGCAAGATAAAACAGCCAACTGGTCTCTACGCCCATGCCGAGTTGCATGAATTTGCGAGCGATACCGAATACATAACCGATCCAGATAAAGCACTCAAAGAAAAGGCTCTTTCCTTTCGCAGTTCTGGAAACCCATGATTTCCGGATGGAAATCGGCCAGGACAGTCCAAAGCAAAGAATCATCACGGCTTCCATCAGGTCAGTAATCATTTCCATATCCATCGTAGTATTTCTCCATTTCTTTTGCGTTATTTAATTAGTTCTTTTTTCCTTTCAAATATTCCGCTCTTCCCTCTTCGTACAGATTGTTTCCTTCACTGTCGATGATAACAACCAGCGGCATATCTTCCACATACAGTTTACGCAGTGCTTCTGCTCCCAGATCTTCGTAAGCAATCAGTTCTGCTTTTTTGATACATTTTGCCAGAAGAGCGCCTGCTCCTCCGATGGCACCAAAGTATACACCGCTGTATTTTTTCATTGCTTCCACAACTTCCGGAAGACGGGCACCCTTACCAATCATTCCACGGGCACCTACGGACATCATCGTCGGTGCATATGCATCCATACGACCGCTGGTAGTCGGTCCGGCAGATCCGATAACCTGACCTGGTTTTGCAGGTGTCGGTCCTACATAGTAGATGGTAGCATCTGTGGGATCAAAAGGAATCTTCTCTCCTTTTGCCAGTGCTTCACACATTCTCTTGTGTCCTGCATCACGGGAGGTATAGATTGTACCTGTTAACAGTACCTGATCTCCTGCGTGAAGTGTTTTTGCCAGTTCCTCTGTAAGAGGCAGTGTTATCTTCTTAGCCATATTAGATCACCTCCGTTTTGTGACGGGTTACATGACAGTTGATATTGATGGCACATGGCATACCTGCGATATGGGTAGGCATGGTCTCGATATTCAGTCCGATTGCTGTTGTCTTTCCGCCAAATCCCTGTGGTCCGATACCCAGTTCATTGATTTTCTCCAGCATTTCTTTTTCCAGATCTGCATAGAACGGATCCGGATTGGAGGAATCCAGTGGTCTCATCAGAGCTTTCTTGGCCAGAAGGGCTGCTTTATCAAAAGTTCCTCCGATTCCGACACCGACTACCATCGGCGGGCATGGGTTAGGACCTGCTGTTTCAACTGTCTCAATAATAAAATCCTTGATTCCCTGCAGACCGTGAGAAGGTTTGAACATACGGATCGCACTCATGTTTTCGCTTCCGAATCCTTTCGTCCTACGGTAATCTTGATATTTTCTCCCGGAACGATCTCTGTATAGATCATAGCCGGTGTATTATCACCGGTGTTTCCACGGCGAACAGGATCTTTTACTACGGATTTTCTCAGATATCCTTTGTCATATCCGCGGCGAACTCCTTCATTGATAGCATCTGCCAGATCTCCGCCTACCATATGTACGTCCTGACCGATTTCCAGGAAAACACAGGCCATACCGGTATCCTGACAGATCGGTACACATTCATTGTCTGCGATCTCAAAGTTCTCGATGATATTGTCCAGAACTCCTTTTGCAATCTCACCGTCTTCACAGGCACGGCAGTTTTTGATCGCGCATTTTACATCTTCCGGAAGATGCTCATTTGCTTCGATACAAAGCTTTTCCACTACATCAGTGATCTGCTTTACGTCTATCTCTCGCATTCCACTCCACTCCTTTTTATTCTTCTGAACCAGAGATAATAGTCTGATCGGCAAAATCTTCTATTTCTCTGAAATGTCCTGTATCGGTAACCAGACGAGAGTTTCCCCTCGTCTGGTATGCTTCTTACCTGTCTGTTTCTTATCTTTCGTGTCTTGCATAATGTGGAAGCAGTAGCGGAGAAACGTGATCTGTTTCAACACCGGCTGCTTTCAGTTCCTCATCATACGCTTTTACGTGATCCAGGTTCATCTCACCCAGTTCAACATCTTTGCATTTTGCAGCTGCTTTCTTACCTGCGTTTCTACCGAATACGATAACATCCAGAAGGGAGTTACCCATCAGTCTGTTTCTTCCGTGGATTCCGCCTGCAGCTTCTCCGGCAACCAGAAGGTTCGGGATTTCTTTTGTGAATCCGTCTCCTGTGATTTCCAGACCACCGTTCTGATAATGCAGTGTCGGGTAGATCAGGATCGGAACTTTTCTCATATCGATACCGTAGTTCATATACATACGGAACATAGCCGGGATTCTCTTCTCAATGGTGCCTTCACCACCAAGGATCTCGATCATAGGAGTATCCAGCCATACACCTTTTGCTCCGCCCGGAACATCTACGCCACGGCCTTCTTCACACTCGCGGATAACACCGGATGCATTGACATCACGAGTCTCCAGCGGATGGATATAAGCTTCACCGTTTGCATTAACCAGCTGTGCACCAACGGAACGAACTTTTTCAGTTACCAGTGCACCAAGAATCTGTGACGGGTAGATTGCTCCTGTCGGATGATACTGGATAGAATCCTGATATAACAGGGCAGCACCTGCTCTGTATCCCAGAACCAGACCATCGGCAGTTGCACCGTAATGGTTGGATGTCGGGAATCCCTGATAATGCATTCTTCCTGCACCACCGGTTGCGATAACTACTGTTTTTGCTCTTGCAACAGAGTAGTCACCTGTTTCCATGTTCAGAAGAACAGCTCCTGCAACCTGACCTTTTTCATCTTTGACAGTCTACTGCTGATGTAATTCAACAACCGGGATTGCACGGTTGATTACTTCATCACGCAGAGTACGCATGATCTCTGCTCCGGAATAGTCCTTTGCAGCATGCATTCTCTTTCTGGAAGTTCCGCCACCATGGGTAGTTACCATAGTTCCGTCTGCCTGTTTGTCAAATTCAACACCCAGCTCGTTCAGCCATTTGATAGCATCCGGAGCTCCATAACCAGTCTTTTTACCAGTTCTGGTTTGCAGCAAATGTCCGCCACCGAAACAGTCCAGATAATGCTGTACCGGTGAGTCGTTTTCTTTGTCTGCTGCCTGGATTCCGCCTTCAGCCATCATGGTGTTGGCATCACCAATACGCAGTTTTGTAACGATCATTACGTTTGCACCTGCTTTGTGTGCTTCGATAGCACAGGAAGAACCTGCTCCACCACCACCGATAACAAGTACATCTACATCGTAGTCTACTTTTGTAAGATCTACATTGTCAGTCATCAGGCGGCTTGTGGAATGAAGCATATCAGCCAGCTCCAGAGGAGCTTTCTGACCTTTGTTCGGTCCAACTTTGATCTCAGCAAATGCGTCTGGGTTATAATCTGGATGGAATTTTTTCAAAAGAGCGTCTTTTTCGTCTGCTGTCAGACGTCTTGGCTCTGTTGCCATACGCTGTGCTCTTGTAGCCTCTACCTTTTTGATAGATTCCATCATATTTTCCGGATATGGTGCATACATATTTTTACGCCCTCCTATTTCTCAATATCTCTGTTGTTGTAAAGTTCTTCCATTTCTGTGATCGGTTTCTGCATGATCTTCTCGATCAGGTCATCGTAAGCACCTTCGTGAATCTCTTCCACTCTCTTTGTCAGATGTTTTGCTTCCGGTGCAATATATTTTCCTGTGAGACGTCTTGCCAGAAGACCTACCATCGGATGAGAAATACCAGCCGGGCATCTTACAGAACAGCATCCGCAGCTTACACAGTCAAAGGATTCTTCTGCACATTTCTCCAGTTCACCTCTTCTGTGCGTATGCGATATACTGCATAACATTCAGATCCTGTGTACATGCTTTTGTACATGCGTTACATCCGATACAGCTGTAGATTTCCGGATA
>ENA-OQER01001413-OQER01001413.1-human-gut-metagenome-genome-assembly--contig:-NODE-1413-length-11514-cov-2.010802_pt1 | contig 11514 bp, 21 predicted proteins | sample MGYA00242797_ERZ504639 | MGnify/ENA primary metagenome ERZ504639 (study PRJEB26092, sample SAMD00036306) | human gut metagenome | host: Homo sapiens | study: EMG produced TPA metagenomics assembly of...
GGATTTTGTTACGAGAAAACTTAGCTAGAAGAACTTGATTATCGGGGTTGGTTATGAAGCAGCAAGACTTGGTAATATTGCGCAAAACAATCGCTTTGCGTTAACAAAAGTAATAGGATATTTACGTTATAAAGATGAGCTATTGATGAAGAGTTAGTAGAAAGATATGAGAAAAAATAAATACAAAGCAGGAGATAAATATTTATGAAGATATGCGATTAGAGGAAATCATAAAAAAAGAAAAAATTGATCAAGTGATAGTTGCATTACCGGGTGTACCCAAAAAGAGATAAATAAGTTAATGCTTCGCTTGTATGATAAAGTTAAAGTAATTAAATATATACCAGAGGTTAATGGACTTTTAACATTTAATTCAAAGATACAAGACTTCGATGGAACCATATTAATTTCAACTGCGCAGGGAAGTATTGGATTTGTAGATAAGGTGATTAAAAGATTAATTGATATTATTGCCGCTATATTTGGAATACTTTCTATTGGTGCCAATTGCAAATATATGTAAGATGTAAAATCATAAAAATGGTGATTATAACAGTATCTTTTTCTCACAGGAGCGCATTGGACTAGATGGGAAACCTATTAAAATTTATAAATTTAGGACGATGATTCCAAATGCAGAACAGGTTTTGGAGGAATTGATGGAAAAAGATGTCTCTATTAAAGAGGAATATTTAAAGAATAAAAAACTGCAGAATGATCCAAGAATTACAGAAGCAGGTCATTTCTTAAGAAAATCTTCGTTAGATGAATTTCCACAGTTTATTAATGTTTTAAAAGGGGAAATGAGTTTGGTTGGCCCTAGACCATACCTTTTCAGAGAAAAAAGACGATATGGGAGTATACTATAATTCAGTTATTCAGTGTAAACCGGGAATTACCGGTATGTGGCAGGCAAATGGTAGAAGTGATGTTGGGTTTGAAGATCGATGCAAGTTAGATGATTACTACTATCGAAACTGGAATCTAAGCTTAGATATGATAATTCTATATAAAACAGTAAAAAGTGTTTTTTATGGAAAAGCGACGTAATTATTCCGAAGTTCCAGGAAGAACATCCGAATGTTGAGATTAAAGTAGTATCCCCATCGGATGCAGAGACCGTATTCTTTACCCGTGTATCTACGAACGATATCCCGGATATCATGTCTATCTATCCGGCAGAGTACAGCTACCGTGTTATCATGAAAGATGGTCTGTTGGCAGACTGAGTGGAAAGGATTTCCTCTCCAGAGCGACAGATACAGCGATTGAGTACTCTACTTATGACGATGGCAAAATCTACGCAATGCCGTATGGTCTGAGCTCTTATGGAATCTACTGTAACATGGATCTGTTTGAAGAAGCAGGTCTGGAGACACCGACAACATGGGACGAGCTGATCAGCTGTCTGGATGCTTTTAAAGAAAAAGGAACGGATACACCGCTGATCTTTGACGGAAAAGGATCTCTGAACCAGTTTGCAGAACGACTGATCGGTATTATCGACGAAAATTTTGCGGATGTGTGTGAAGAAGTAGGAAACGGAATGGTTCTTTTGCCGATGCTGACAAACCACAGGTAAGAGAGTTTTCAGAGGCACTGCTGAAACTGGCAGAATATGCACCGGAAGATATTCTTGGAATCGGACGTGATCAGGGAACCGCAGACTTTTGTAACGGCGTATATCCGATGTATATCGGTGGAACCTTCTATATGGCAGATATCATGGCAGGAAATCCGGATCTGAACTGCAAAATGATTCCGATTCAAACCCAGTTGGAGAACATCACCTGCCAATCAACGTAGATATTGCACTGGGTTATTCTGCAAATACAAAATATCCGGAAATCTGTGAAGACTTCCTGGAGTTTATGTCAAGACCTGAGATTTATCAGCTGATGGCAGATAACGAAGGAACTCCTACCTGTATCGAAGGCGTAAATTATCAGATTGACGGTCTTATGGACATCAGTGAACAGATTAAGGGAGATAACACATTCCTGACATTAGTAAACTTCTGGCCGTCCGGATGGAGAAATGAATGGACGATCTATGTACAGAATCTGCTGAGCGATGGAGATGTGGATGCGTTAATTACAGAGACAGACCGTATCTGTGAACAGTATTATAATCAGTAATCAGGTATAAGAAGAGTCTCCCGGCAGATGAAAATCTAAAGGGAGGCTCTTTTTGACTCTTTTTACACAAAATGGAGGGGAATAGCGGATGAAAAACAAGAAAGAAATATCAAGAAAATCAATATCCATGTTTTTATTACCGTTCCAGCTACCGTACTGTACTGCATATTTTTTATTTACCCGATTGCGATCGGAATCATGTACAGTTTTACAGACTGGAATGGACTGGCAAAAGATTTTAAGTTTATTGGGCTTGCCAATTATATTGAAGCATTTACTAACAAACGATTCCAGAATGCAGTATTGTTCAATATTAAATTCACGATTCTGGCTGTGATCCTTGTTGTTGGGATCAGTTTGATTCTGGCACTGATTTTCAACAGCGATATCCGGCTCAAATCTTTCTTCCGAGGTATCTTTTTCTTCCCAGCAGTTCTGGGTATGCTGGTAGTTGGTTTGATCTTCAATGAGATCTTCTATCGGGTAGTTCCGGTGATCGGAAAAGCGATGAATATTTCATGGCTGTCAACGAATATTCTGGCAAGTAAATCGACAGCCATGTACGGTGTCCTGATTGTCCATGTATGGTTGGCAGTTGCATGGCTACCGTTATGCTGCTGGCAGGTCTGCAGTCTACTCCGATGGAGCTTTATGAGGCAGCAGAGCTGGATGGAGCGAACAAATGGCAGAGATTTCGTTATATCACGATGCCGTTCCTGCTTCCGGTTTTATCGGTTGTTTTGATTTTACAGATCAAAAACGGACTGACAGTTTACGATATCATCGTGGCACTGACCAATGGTGGTCCTGGTGGAGCTACCGAGAGTTTGTCGATTCTGATCTATAATCATGGATTTAAAGAAGTTAAATTCTCGTATGCGATTGCAGAGGCAATTATCCTTACCATCGTAATCTGTGCAATCTCTTTTGTGCAGACAAGTATCAGTAACAAAAAGAAAGTATATTAAAGGGGGAAAGATCTATGAGAAGAAAACCAAATGTATTGGTCTATGTATTGCTGGTTTTAGGGGCGATTATGATTATTTTTCCTATGTATCTGACGATCATCAGTGCATTTAAACCGATGGATGAACTGACTAAGAGTATCTTTGCATGGCCGTCTTCGTTTTATCTTGGAAATTTTAAAGAAGTTATTACAAAAGAAGGATTTCTGCATTCGGTAATTAATACAGTATTTATCACAGTAGTTGCCTGTGTAGGTGTTGTTCTGGTTGTTCCGCTTGTTTCGTATGCGATCGCAAGAAATATGGATCAGAAAAAATACTATAAGTTTTTATACTTCTTTTTACTGATCGGCATCTTTGTCCCGTTTCAGGTAAAAATGATGCCACTGGTGCAGGTTATGTCGAACTTCCATATGCTGAATGTGTCAGGAATCACGGTTGTGTATATTGCAAGTTCTGTGTGCGAAGGTGTATTTTTGTATGTTGCATTTATTCAGGGTGTTCCGGGAGAACTGGAAGAATCTGCTTATATGGATGGGGCAGGTCCGCTGTATACGTATGGAAAAATTATTTTCCCGCTGTTAAAACCGATGACAGCGACAGTACTTATCATGGATGGTCTGTGGTTCTGGAATGATTTCTTCCTGCCTCTGCTGGCACTGAATAAAACACCGGACAATTATACACTGACCTTATTTATCTACAACTTCAAATCACAGACAACTGTAAACTATTCGCTGATCTTTGCCGGACTGTTACTGGTTATGCTTCCAATCATGATTCTGTATGTATTTCTGCAGAACAGATTATGGGAGGTCTGGTCAATGGTGCAGTAAAAGGCTGACAGAAAGGAGCAGAAGATGAAAATACATTATCTTGGAACCGCAGCGGCAGAAGGATGGCCGGCGCTCTTTTTGCGATTGTGAGAACTGCCGGAGAGCGAGAATAGCAAAAGGAAAAATTACAGGAGCAGAGCGCAGGTACTGATCGATGATAAGATTTTAATGGATTTTGGACCGGATACTTTTTACCATATGATGAAATATGATCTAGATCTTACTAAAGTCCAGCATGTACTGCTGACACATTCCCACACGGATCATTTTTATGCGACAGAACTGATCTTACGGCTCTTCCGTACGCGTATAACCGGGATCAGAATAAAATGACCGTATATGGAAATGAAAAATGTAACTGGATGTTTTTGCATACGCTGGAAGTAGAAGATGATTCTCAGAATATACGTGACTGCGTGGGGTTTGAACAGATCCATGCGTTTAAAACTCTTCAACTCGATGGATATGAGATTCAGGTGCTTCGTGCGTTTCATGATCCGAAAGAAGAATGTCTGATCTATCTGATCCGTGATTCGGAGGGGAAAACGTTATTGTACGCCAACGATACCGGATATTTTCCAGAGAATACCTGGGAAGCACTGCGGGGAACAGCAATCGACTGTGTGAGTCTTGACTGTACGCTTGGAAAAGATAAAACTCTGGAATCCGGTCATATGGGACTGCATGCAAACCGCAAAGTAATCGAACGACTGAAGGAATACGGATGCATCCACGAAAAGACCAGAATCGTACTGACGCATTTCTCACATAATGGAGGCTGGTTGCATGAAGAACTGGAGGCAGAAACAAAAGTGGAAGGTCTGACGATCGCATATGACGGTATGGTGCTGGAGATATAACGAATGAAGAGAGTATTGGATGGAAAGAAGGCAACGGTGTTATTTTTGCTTTGCTGGGTGGCTTATTTTTCTTCGTATCTGGGAAGACTGAATTATTCGTCAGCAATGTCATCGATTATGGATGACGGAGTTCTCACGCTGTCACAGGCGGGGCTGATCAGCATGATTTATTTCTTCGCCTATGGCGGAGGACAGTTTTGTAATGGAATTCTGGGGGATAAATTGAAGCCGGAATTGATGATTTTTGCCGGACTGTTTTTGTCGGGAATTGCTAATCTGTTGATGGGAATGGTCTCGGTATTTCCGGTTATGGCGGTGTTGTGGGGAATCAACGGCTACACGCAGTCGATGATCTGGCCACCTGTGATCCGAATCTTTGCTGAAAAATTTACTTATGAAAGGAAACGGAAATACAGCGTGGACATCACATCTAGTATGGCGGTTGGAACACTGATGTCATATTTTCTGTCAGCGTGTGCACTGAAGCTGTTTCAGTGGCATGCGGTATTTTATCTGGCAGCAGGTATTCTGCTTTGTATTTCGGTGGTATGGATTGTCGGATATCGAAGCATTACACAGGAAAATGGCGAGACAGAATTTTACGAAAAAGAAGCTGGAAACCAGCGAGGAAAATTGCAATGGCAGGAGGTAGACAGTCATTTGGAGCACTGCTTGTGAGAAGCGGTCTGATTGCGATTGTTTTTCCGGTTATGATTCACGGAATTCTGAAAGATGGGATCACGCAGTGGGTTCCGACGTATATTTACAACAGTTTTGATGTATCCGCATCCTTTTCTGTAATTATCACGATGATTTTGCCGTTGATTAATCTGAGCGGAGCTTATCTGGCACGTTTTAGCAGTAAAAGACATCCGGATCAGGAAGTAAGAACTTCTGCATTGTTTTTCGGAGTTGCGACGGCAGCGCTGGTGGGTCTGTATCTGTTTGGATCAAACAGATCGTTGTGACGGCGTTATTGTTTGCTGTGATCACAGCGTCGATGATGGCAGTGAATACGCTGTATGTTAATATGATTCCACTGCATTTTGAGGCATCGGGGAGAGTATCAACGGTATCCGGATTCCTAAATTCGGTTGCTTATCTGGGAAGTGCTATTTCTACGTTTACCATCGGAGTAATGGTGGAGAAAGCAGGCTGGGCAGCCACAATAGCCAGCTGGACAGTAATCACAGGGGCAGCATTTGCCGTATGTATTTGGCTGAAAAAGAAAAAATTTGAAGATAAAAACTGAAAAAGTAAACAATAAAATTTGAAAAAAGTGTTTGACAAATATATATGTATGTGGTAATTTATAGAAAAGTTTAGTGTAGTAAACCGTTGAAGCGGAGATCAAAGCAGTTATGCGCGCACAGAGAGTCCGGGAGGGTGAGAGCCGGGTGGAGATGCAGGCTGCCAAATGGACCGCTGAGGGCGCAGTGAACAGTCATTATTTCGAATCGGCTCAGTATTCTGCGACGTGGGGCATACGTCAGTTGCCGGGAATATGCAGGTATTCCGCAAAGCGCACAGTGCAAACTGTGAAACAAGGTGGTACCGCGGGTAGTTTATCATACGCTCGTCCTTGACAGAAGAACAAGTTTCTGTCGAGGGCGGGCGTTTTTTCGCATTGTGCATCAATAATTGATCCGGTGAATCAATTTTGATTCGCGGGCAATAAGTTCAAGGTTCATGCTTGACTGAGACTTTCGCGGCAGGACAGAAAAACAAAGGGAAAGACAGTAACAGAAAAGATTTACAGGAGGTGCCCGAATGTATCCAACATTAGAAAAGGTAAAAGAAATCGCAGCCAGTGGAGAGTATCGCAGAATTCCCGTATGTAAGGAGTTATATGCGGATCGATATACACCCGTAGAAGTGATGCGGTTGCGGAAAGCAAGTAAGCATTGTTATCTGCTCGAGAGTGCCAGTCAGACGGAGGTGTGGGGAAGATTTTCTTTTCTCGGTTATGAGCCGGCGATGGAGATTACCTGTACGGATGGAGTACTGAATATCCGCAAAACCGGGGAGGATATGGTTGTGACAAAGAAGTAGAACATCCGTGCGATACCCTGCGGGAGATCATTCAGGAATATAAAACACCGGTGATGGAAGAATTTCCACCATTTACCGGCGGCTGGTAGGGTACTTTTCCTATGACTATATCAAATACAGCGAACAGAAATTAAAACTCGAAGATAAAGAGCAGCAGGATTTCAGGGATATGGATCTGATGTTGTTCGATCAGGTGATTGCCTTTGATCATTACCGTCAGAAAGTGTTGCTGATCGCCGGAGTGATGACCGATGATCTGGAAGCGTCTTATCAGAAGGCAGAAGGAAAACTGCAAGAGATGGCACAGCTTCTGAAAACCGGACCGCATATGGAATTCGAAAAACTGAAGCTGGAGTCCGATATCCGGCCACAGTTCCCAGAAGCGGAATACTGTGAGATGGTGGAGAAAGCCAAACATTACATCCGTGAGGGTGATATTTTCCAGGTGGTATTATCGAATCCGATGCGGGCGAAAGCGACAGGAAATCTTTTCGATACCTACCGGGTGCTGAGGGCGACAAACCCATCTCCGTATATGTTCTATTTTTTTCCCAGCGACGATATTGAGATTGCGGGAGCATCCCCGGAGACTCTGGTAAAACTGGAAACCGGAAATCTGAGTACCTTCCGTTGGCCGGAACCAGACCGAGAGGAAAGACAAGGGAAGAAGACAGAGAACTGGAAGCCGGACTTTTAAAAGATGAAAAAGAACGGGCAGAACACAACATGCTGGTGGATCTGGGAAGAAATGATATCGGAAAGATCAGTAAGATCGGCAGTGTGAAAGTGGAAAAATACATGTGTGTGGAACATTTTTCACATGTCATGCATCTTGGTTCTACGGTAGTCGGAGATCTGCGAGAGGATAAAGATGCGGTGGATGCCGTCGATGCGATCCTGCCGGCCGGAACACTCTCCGGAGCACCGAAGTTCCGGGCATGTCAGATCATCGAAGAACTGGAACACAGCAAACGTGCATCTACGGTGGGGCGATCGGTTATCTTGATTTTACAGGAAATCTGGATACCTGTATCGCGATCCGCCTGGTGTATAAAAAGAAGGGCGAAATCTGTATTCGTTCCGGTGCCGGTATCGTGGCGGACAGCGTACCGGAGAAAGAATTTGAAGAATGCTGCAACAAGGCACGGGCCGTGGTTCAGGCAATCGCACAGGCACAGGAGGGATTGGAATGATAGTACTGATTGATAATTACGACAGTTTTTCTTATAACTTATATCAGCTGATCGGTTCCGTGGAGCCGGACGTCAAAGTTGTACGAAACGATGCATATACGGTGGAAGAGATCGAGGCGATGAAACCGGAAGCCATCATCCTTTCTCCGGGACCCGGAAAACCGTCCGACGCAGGAATCTGTATTGAGGCGATCCGGTATTTTGCCGGAAAAGTTCCGGTCTTTGGTGTGTGTCTGGGACATCAGGCAATCTGCGAAGCATTTGGTGGAACGGTGTCCTATGCGAAAGAACTGATGCACGGAAAACAGAAAGAGATTCATCAGATCGGTGAAAATCAGCTGTTTCAGGGGCTGCCGGAGACATTTCCGGCAGCGCGGTATCACTCACTGGCAGCATTAAAGGAAAAAACTGCCGGAAGAACTGAAAGTGACTGCGGAGTCGGAAGACGGAGAAGTGATGGCGGTAGAACACACAAAATATCCGATCTACGGTGTACAGTTTCACCCGGAATCAGTGATGACACCGGATGGCAAGATTATGATAGAGAACTTTATGGATGTAGTCAGAGGGGGAAGAGAACAATGATCAAAGAAGCAATTATCAAAGTGGCAAAAAAAGAAGATCTGCCATATGAAGAATCAAAAGCTGTTATGAATGAGATCATGGATGGAGAAACTTCTCAGGTACAGACGGCGGCATATCTGACAGCCTTAGCTATGAAGGGTGAAACCATTGATGAGATCACAGGATCTGCCGAAGGTATGCGTTCCCATGCCCTGCAGTTAAAACATGATATGGATGTCCTGGAGATTGTCGGTACCGGTGGGGACGGTTCCAATTCTTTTAATATTTCCACAACCGCTTCTCTGGTCATCGCAGCAGGTGGTGTTCCGGTAGCAAAACATGGAAACCGTGCGGCATCTTCCAAATCAGGAGCAGCGGATGTACTGGAAGCCCTGGGTGTAAAGATCACGCTGACACCGGAACAGAGCGAAAAAATACTGGAAAAGATCGGGATCTGTTTCCTGTTTGCACAGACTTATCACACCGCGATGAAATATGTGGCACCGGTCAGAAAAGAACTGGGTATCCGCACAGTGTTTAACATTCTCGGACCGCTGACGAACCCGGCAAATGCAAACATGCAGATCATGGGTGTCTACAGTGAAGAGCTGGTAGAGCCGATGGCACAGGTTCTGGTGAAACTGGGCGTGAAAAAGGGTATGGTTGTGTATGGTACGGACAGCTGGATGAGATCTCGATGAGTGCACCGACTGCTGTGTGTGAGATCTGTGATGGTAAATTAGCTCCTTATGAGATAGTTCCGGAACAGTTTGGTTACAAAAAATGCGAGAAAGACGAGTTAAAAGGTGACACTCCGCAGGAAAATGCGACCATCACCCGAGCAATCCTCGATGGCAGTGAACAGGGGGCGAAACGACAGGCCGTGTGCATGAACGCCGGAGCGCTCTGTATGTGGCAGGAAAAGCAGGGACACTGGAAGAAGGTGTACGTCTGGCAGAGCAACTGATCGACAGCGGTGCAGCACTGAAGAAACTGGAAGCATTCATTCGGGAGAGTAATGAAGCATGAATATATTAGAAGAAATTGCAGGAAAGACAAGAGAGCGGATTGACCAGGAAAAAGGTAAGGTATCTGTTGCAGAATTAAAGGAAAGGATCCGGGACCGGGAACAGAATCCGGCGATTCTTCCGACACCGTCTTTTTTATCAGGCATTGAAAAAAGAAGGGATGTCCTATATCTGTGAGGTGAAGAAGGCATCTCCGTCAAAAGGACTGATCGCACCGGATTTTCCGTATGTGGAGATCGCGAAGGAATATGAGGCAGCAGGAGCATCGGCGATTTCCTGTCTGACAGAACCGTTTTATTTTCAGGGATCCGACCGGTATCTGGAAGAGATTACAGCGGCAGTGAATATTCCGGTACTCCGGAAAGATTTTACGGTAGATGAGTATATGATCTATCAGGCGAAAGCTTTGGTGCATCAGCAGTACTTCTGATCTGTGCGATCCTCGATGATGTACAGCTGAGAGAGTACCGGCAGCTGGCAGAAAGTCTGGGGCTGGATGCGCTGGTGGAAGCACATGATGAGCGGGAAGTAGAGCGGGCATTGGAAGCCGGAGCGAAGATCGTAGGAGTCAATAACCGGGATCTTCGGACATTCCGGGTGGATATGAATAACAGCATCCGGCTGCGGAATCTGGCACCGGAGGAAGTGGTCTTTGTATCAGAAAGCGGAATCAGGACGAGTGCAGATATCAATCTGTTATATGATAACCGGGTGAATGCCGTGCTGATCGGAGAAACGCTGATGCGAAGCCCGGATAAAAAGGCGGTGCTTGAGACGCTGAACGGGAAACCACTTTCCCGGTAAATGAGAGAGCGGATGCGGGTAAGGAAGGGAAATCCTGTATAACGCATATCGGGGTAAAAAGCAGCAGGAGAGATTAAGCATGAGCAGAATAAAAATATGCGGTCTGCGGCGGCTGGAGGATATCGCGGCGGTCAATGAGGCAAGGCCGGATTACTGTGGATTTATTGTGGAATATCCAAAAAGCAGACGGAGTATCGACCGGGCAACATTACGGGGAACTGGTACGGGGACTGCGGGAGGAAATTGTTCCGGTAGGTGTATTTGTCAATGCACCGAAAGAGCTGGTGGCAGAGCTTCTCGAGGAGGGAACGATACAGATAGCACAGCTTCACGGACAGGAATCGCAGGAATATATACAGGAATTAAAGGTACTGACAGAAAAACCGCTGATTCAGGCATTTTCCATAAAGTCGAAGGAAGATGTGGAGCGGGCCCGGGAGAGTGTGGCGGATTATATTTTACTGGATCAGGGAAGCGGCGGAACGGGAAAAGTGTTTGACTGGTCTCTGGTGGGTGAAGTCGAACGGCCGTATTTTCTGGCCGGAGGTCTCGATGTGGAAAATCTGCGGGAAGCGATCGGGATGCTTCATCCATGGGCGGTGGATCTGAGCAGCAATCTGGAGATTGATGGAATGAAAAATGCCGGACGGATCTGTCAGGCAGTGGAAATAGTAAGAATGGAGGAAACAAAAGATGTCAAAAGGTAGATTTGGAGTACACGGCGGACAGTATATTCCGGAGACGCTGATGAATGCGGTTCTGGAACTGGAGGAACCTACAATCATTATAAAAATGACCCGGAGTTCAACCGGGAACTGGCGGAGCTTCTGAATGAATATGCGGGAAGACCGTCCAGGCTGTACTATGCGGCTCATATGACAGAGGATCTCGGCGGGGCAAAAGTGTATCTGAAGAGAGAAGATCTGAACCATACCGGTGCACATAAGATTAATAACGTGCTGGGGCAGGTACTGTTGGCAAAGAAAATGGGAAAAACCCGTGTGATCGCAGAGACAGGAGCCGGTCAGCATGGGGTGCGACAGCTACCGCAGCTGCCATGATGGGTATGGAATG
>ENA-OQER01001415-OQER01001415.1-human-gut-metagenome-genome-assembly--contig:-NODE-1415-length-11512-cov-2.069829_pt1 | contig 11512 bp, 15 predicted proteins | sample MGYA00242797_ERZ504639 | MGnify/ENA primary metagenome ERZ504639 (study PRJEB26092, sample SAMD00036306) | human gut metagenome | host: Homo sapiens | study: EMG produced TPA metagenomics assembly of...
GTTTCGTTCGATGAACGGACAGATCGAGTATCTTCTGACAGAGTGTGTGAAGTGGCGGAAGCGGTCTGGAAAGAAGGATGAGTAATATCATTTATATACAGGAAAGCTAGGGATGTCGTTTGACATCCCTGTTTTTAACTGTATTTTGCCGCATATTCTTTTGGAGAACACCCGCAGGCTTTTTGAATTTCTTACTGAAGTAGTACACATCCGAATATCCGGATGTCTCTGCAACTTCGGAAATTTTCATCGTGCCTTCTTTCAGAAGTTTCTGAGCAGCGCTGATCCGGATATCGGAAATGTACTGGAGTACAGAGGTATGTTGTACTTTTTTAAATACGCTTCCCAGGTAGGAAGGATGCAGCTGAAAATTCGCAGCCACCTGAGAAACGGGAAAGGGAAGCATCTGTATAATGATTTCCGATATATTCCATGACCCGGCGGCAGAGTGCGATATCTGACGGAACGGCGTCCATTTTCTGAATGCACTGCAGTCCGTAAAACAGAACTTCATTTTTCAGGTTCTCCAGAGAATGTTCGGTATCCAGTATGGAAGCGGAGAACTCGGTTACGGGCTGAGCCAGATTTTCCGGAATATGAAAATACACATGGTACACAACAAAAATCTCGTGGATTACAAGGGAAAGATACTCACTGTTTTTCTTCTGACTGATGGAAAGGAACAGTGTTTCCAGATATTCCAGCAGATCTTTGCGGTTCTGGGCGTGCAAAACTGTAATAAAGTGCTTCCGCATTTTTAAGAGTTCCTCGGAAAATCCGGGTCTTTCCGGATGGGAATAGCTGATACAGAGATTGGATTCCCGGGAAAAATAGCGTTCTGTCAGAAGGTGCAGGCAGCGGGTGTAATATGGCTTCCAGTCGGTTGTAACAGGAAAGATATTTTCAATATACAAAAATGTATATTCGTTTTGCTGTGCAATAAAATCCGTAAAACAACTTCCGATATGGAGTAGTTTTTCTTTGTCGGAGAGGAAAATCTGCAGCATGTAGATGTATTCGCTTTCCTGCATATATTCGCAGAGAAAATCCTGTCCGCGCAGACGATCCACCAGCTGTAATACTGCATCGTGAGTGTGTTCCGAAACATAGACACTGCAATAGATGCTGTATGCCAGATTTTCAAATTCCGGATGCTGTACACACAGATCGGAATAGGAAAGCACGCCGTCCCGGATATTGGCAAGCATACTGCACAGATGAAAGTGCTCATAATGCTTTAATGTATGGCGGGTCTGTTCTTCAAAATGGATGGCCTGGATACATTCAGACAGCGCCCGCTCCAGCTCTTCGGCGGCAACCGGCTTCAGCAGATATTCTTTTACCCCGTACCGGATCGCGGTGCGCGCATATTCGAAGTCATTATAGCCCGATAAAATGAGCATATGCACAGAAGGAAAATGCTCTTTGATATATCTGGCAGTTTCGATTCCGTTCATCTGCGGCATTTTGATATCCAGAAGCAGCAGATCTACGGGTTCTTTTTCCAGATGGTCGATGACCTGCTGTCCGTTTTCGGCTTCTCCGGCAAAAGTAAGATTTAGTTTTTCCCAGGGTATGATCTTTTTTATGCGCTGACGAATAAAATATTCATCATCTGCAATCAATAGTTTCAATGACATGGCAATCCCTCCTGTTTGGGTAATGTGATCACGGTGATGCAGCCGCCGGTTTGGGGACTTTCCATAGATAGTCCATAACCCGGTCCGTAGTAGAGCAAAATTCGCTGCTGGATACTTTTGATTCCGAAGTGGTCGGCATCCTGCTGCCAGATTTTTTCGTAGTCTTCTTTTGAAAATCCACGTCCGTTGTCTGAAATCGTAAACCGGATACAATCCCCAGCATCTTCCGCCTCAATATGAAGAATTCCGTGCCGGTCAAGTCCCTTGATCCCATGGTAAATACTGTTTTCCAGAATCGGCTGAAGCAGCAGTTTGATGCAGCTGTAGTTTTTTAACGCTTCCGGACAGGTGATGGTGAAATCGAATTTATGGAAATAGCGAATCTGCAGGATTTCCAGATATGCTCTGGAAATTTCCAGTTCCTGTCCGATGAAATATGCATCTTTCCATTGCTTAAGCTGGAGCGGTAAAAAGAAGAAAGATTCATAACAAGCTGAATCAGAGTTTCTTTTTCATCAAGCTCCGCCAGAGCGCAGATGTTATCCAGAGTATTGTAAAGAAAATGAGGATTTACCTGCTGCTGAAGGAGGTTGAGGGAAAGCTGCTGTTTGAGTTTTTCGGCTTCGATCAGGTCGTCTCTCATTTTCGTCTGGATCGCGATCATACTGTTGAAAGAGCTGAGAAGCGAAGCAACCTCGTCATTACACGGAATCTCACGGATTGGAACCCAGTTTCCCTCCTTGACTGTCTGAATATGCGAGATCAGATAGCTTAACGGATAAGTGACTTTTCTGTGCAATATGGTGAGAAGCAAATACGCAGAGCACCATAACCAGTGCGGCGATCAGCAGAGACAGGCAAAATATCGCGAACAGAGGCGCCAAAAAGCTGACGATCGGAATCTGGTTTAAAACATACCAGTCAAGGGTAGAAAAAGGTGTGAAAAACAACAGATTTCCGCCTGCAAAAAATACTGGGAATCCAGATTTTTAAGAATGAGATCCATATATTCATACTGGCTGTCCAGTTCGGGACTGCCGTTACTGCTCTGGACCTGTCCGTTTTTATCGATCAGAAACAGTTCATTGGTTGTATTGTATTGTTTATAAATACCGGAAATCTGTGTTTCCGGTATGGAAAGCTCTACATATCCGAGCATTCGTCCGGAATTGATATTATAGAACGGGCGAATGTAGAGAGGACTTTTACCTCTTTATGTCTGTCGTTTAGGTGTCGTTTCATACCAACCTGCCAGACAGGAGAAAGAGCCGGATCACTGAGGTTCATCTGACTTGAGTCCGGCTCGGTAGATACCAGAAGAAGTCCCTGATCGGAATACAGACTTACAGAATGGATGAACGGTGTAGACTGTATGATCTGTCGGATATGCTGTTTGACATTGGTTGTTGCATTGGAAGAATACTTTGCGGCAAGATAGTCTTTCATATATTCCTGTACAGTGTCATCAGACAGAATAGTTTTGGAATAATTTTCCGTGGCATCCAGATAATATTGAAACTGTCCGGAAATATAGCTGAGCTGCTGCAGAGCATTTCTTCCCTCCAGTCGAAAAGAATGCTTCAGAAATAAACCGGAGATCCCTAAAAAAAGCAAAACCATGAACAGGATAGAAGTCATGGATATGCTTCGGAAAAAGCTAAAGCTGATGGAATTTTTGTTGTGTTTGATCTTTTTCATTGCAGGAATTCTCCATAGTATAGTCGATGTAACAGAATTAAAATCATTATAGAGAATGTAGGAAGAAATGTCAAAATAAGTTTATTTGAGATTCCATATTGAAAAAGAACAAAAAATATAGAAAATGAACATTGTGAAAAACCCGCTTATTTTCTATACTAGGTGCATCACATAAATGTTTCAAAGGAAAACGGAGGAAAAAGGAATGAAATTGAAAAGAATCACAAGCGGCGCTGCTGGCAGGAGTGATGTGCGTGGGACTTCTGGCAGGATGCGGAAGCAAAGGGGACGGAGACGAAAAAGGTTCAGGCGATAAGATTACGATTCGTCTGTTGACAAGAATGGCAGGAACGACAGCGCAGGTGGATATCTACAATGATATTCTGGATGAATTTAAAGAGAAACATCCGGAAGTGACGATCGTTGATGATTCACAGGGGGATGAATCTGCATTCAACAATATTTTATCGACAGATATTGCATCTGGAACAATGGCAAATATTTTCCGTATCCAGGGTGTTGCCAATCTGTCAGAATATATCGATAACGGCTGATCCTGGATGTACAGCCATATTTAGACGAAGATCCGGAATGGGGCGGCGGATTTACAGAGGGAGCGCTCTCTTATTATCAGGTGCCTGGAAAAGAAGGAACTTATGCGATTCCGATGGAATCCGGACTGATCGGAGTTATTACAACAAAGATTTGTTTGAAAAAGCAGGCGTGAAGGAATTCCCTGAAACATGGACAGAATTTCTGGATGCGATCAAGAAGTTAAAAGCCAGCGGTGTGATCCCGATCGCAATGGGAACACAGACAACTTATATGGCAGGACATCTTCATGATCAGATATTCTACAAATGGCTCGGAACAGATGCTGCGAAGAAGTTAGGTTCCAGAGACATGAAATGGACAGATCCGGAAGTGGTAGAGACACTCCAGTTTGTACAGGATCTGATCGATGCAGGCGCATTTGACAAAAATGCAGCAGGTATGACAGACAATATTGCAATGACACAGTTCCAGCAGGGAGAAGCTGCGATGGTAATCACAGGTCCATGGAATATCGGAACTTTTGAAGATCCGGCAGAGACACCGGTATGTGACAGCATTGAAGTTGCAAAATTCCCATACTTTGAAGAAAAACCGGAGTTTAAGAATGAAGATATGCAGACATTGTCTCCGTATATGATCAGCGGAAAACTGGAAGGAAAAGAACTGGAGCTTACACTGGAACTCGTAAAAATGCTGACAGACAAAGATGCAGCGAAGAGATTTGCAGAGGAAGCAGCCTTCTTGATTCCGAGAACAGACATTGATCTGGATGAAAGTGCGATCTCTCCACTGTTTGCCAAAAATGTAGAGCTTGGCGGAACATCTGAGGGAATCGGAGTCGATGTATTTGATTTTGATCCGCTGGCTTCTATGCAGGATCGAACAAGAAACTCTATCTCAAGCATGTTCACCGGAGAAAAACCGGACAGCGTTGCAAAAGAGATTCAGAGTGAGATTGATAAATAGGTATCAATAAAATAGGACGTACAAAAATGCCCTGTCAGCTTTGTGCAGGGCATTTTTTTAAAGAACAGGAGGTTTCCGGATGATAAAGTTAAAAAGTAAAAAGACAAGAATGGGCATTATGCTGTTTCTTGTTCCGGCACTTGTGATCTATCTGGTATTTCAGATTATTCCGATTATCGGTTCCATCTATTTTTCTCTGGTTGACTGGAACGGAATTGCAGGATCTGCGCCGAAATTTGTAGGACTGAAAAATTATATCGATGCATTTCACAATGCAGATTTTATTCTTTCTTTAAAGAACATGGCAAGAATGGTCATCATCAGTGTGATCTGTCATACCCCGATCGCACTTCTGATGGCAGTTGCGATCAATACAAAGTGTAAAGGCTACAGGATCTTTAAGGCGTTGTTCTTCGTACCGACTGTATTCCCGCTGACTGCAGTTGGTCTGATGTGGTATTTCATCTTCATGCCGACCGGATCTTTCAACTCTCTGCTGGAAGTGATCGGACTCAGCGATCTGGTGATGCCATGGCTGGTAGATCCTGCAACAGCGATGAATACGATCGTATTTGTCAATGTCTGGGCAGGTGTTGGTTATTACATGGTTATTATTTTAGCCGGTCTGACGACCATCCCGGATGATGTATATGAAGCGGCAGCGATCGATGGAGCAACATCGATCCAGAAATTCTTTAAGATCACAGTTCCGATGCTGAAACCGATCCTGGCAATGTGTATCCTGATGGATATCATCGGATCTGTCAAAGTATTCGATCTTGTATTTGCCATGACAGGAGGCGGACCGAATGGTCTGACCAACCTTCCGACAACATTGATGTACAATGAGGCGTTTAAGTACAACCATTACGGAGTAGGAAGCGCGATCGGAATCATTATCATGGTGATCTGTATTGTGGGTACGGTTGGAAGCAATCTGATCACAAGCAGAAAGAAAGCGGAGTAGGGGGAAGAACACATGAAAAAGAAGTAAAAACTCGTAAGAAAATTACGCTGCAGAGTGTGATCATGTATATTCTGCTGATTTTGACAGCGCTGATGTTTGCAACCCCGATGTTGTTTACCCTTTTGTCTTCCATTAAGACAAAAGTAGAAATTTTTGCGAAACCATTCTCCTGGCCGGAAGTCCCGCAATGGTCCAACTATGTGGAAGCCTGGACAAGTGCCAACATGAGTCACTACTTTTTAAACAGTTTGATTCAGGCAGGAGCGACAGTGATCGTACTTGCGATCGTGTCTACAATGGCAGCCTACGTACTGTCCAGATTTGATTTTAAATGCAACAAATTTTTACTGTTATTCTTTATGCTGGGAATGATGGTTCCGGTACATACTGTACTTGTTCCGGTTTCTTACATTATCGGAGCGCTGAATCTGAAAAATAATATCCCGGCGCTGGTTATGATCTATGTGGCATTCAGCCTTCCGTTCAGTATTCTGGTCGTGACCAACTTTATGAAGGGTGTGAACCGTTCTCTGGAAGAAGCAGCTCTGATCGATGGAGCAACCTATTTCCAGATTTATAAAAATGTGATGCTGCCGATGACAGTACCGGCAATTTCCACGATTTCTATTTTTAACTTCCTGGGTGCATGGAACAACATTCTGTTCCCGCTTCTGTTCATCAATGACAAGAACTTAAAGCCGATCGCACTGGGACTGTTGAACTTCAACGGAGAGCGTGGAAGTGATTATGGCCCGCTGATGGCGGCAATCGTGATCACAGTTGCTGTTCCGCTTGTGATCTACTGTTATTCCAGGAAAAAGTAGAAGGCGGTCTGGCAGCGGGAGCTGTGAAAGAATAGGCATGAGGAGGAAAATAAAATGAGCAAAATCAGATACAGACAGGTGCATCTGGATTTTCATACAAGTGAGTACATACCGGATATCGCAGCAGATTTTGACAAAGAAAGAATTTGCAAAAACATTGGAAGAAGCACAATGTAGATTCCATTACATGTTTTGCAAGATGTCATCATGATGGCTGTACTATCCGTCAAAAAAATTTCCGGAGCTCATCCACCCGGGATTGAAGAACAAAAACTTTTTACTGGAGCAGATCGAGGCGTGTCATAAGAGAGGGATCAAGTGCGGTTTATACAACTGCACAGTGGGATGGAAGAATCATGCGCGAGCATCCGGAGTGGCTTGCAGTAGATGAAAATGGAGAATTTATTGATACCCAGGGAGTTCCGGCGCCGCATTTTATCACACGATCTGTCTGAACAGCGGTTACAGACAATTTTTCAAGGATCAGCTTCAGGATATGATCGAGGTGATCGGCGTGGAAAATCTGGATGGAATTTTTATGGATATTCTGTTCCAGGTAGACTGCAAGTGTGAGCATTGTGTGAGGAAGATGCAGGAGCTTGGAATGGATACCGAATCCAAAGTGGAACGGATGCGGTACGCAGAGCATATGCTGGATGAATTTAAGACGGAGATCAGCGAATTTATCCACAGCATGGCGCCGGAGGCAACGATCTTTTACAATGGATCTCATGTGGGACCAAGAAGCAAGAACAGTTTTAAAGAATACAGCCATCTGGAGCTGGAATCTCTGCCAAGCGGCGGCTGGGGATATGATCACTTCCCGGCAACCAGCAGATATGCCCGTAATCTCGGAAAAGAGATGATTGGAATGACCGGAAAATTCCATACATACTGGGGAGATTTCCATTCTCTGAAAAATCAGGCAGCGTTGGAATATGAATGTTTCCATATGCTGGCAGTGGGAGCAGGATGCTCCATCGGAGATCAGCTTCATCCAAGAGGTGTGCTCTCCAAAGGCGCTTACGACCTGATCGGGAATGTTTACAAAAGCGTAGAGGAAAAAGAGCCGTATTGCCGGGATGTCAAAGCACGGACGGAGATCGCAGTGATCACACCGGAGGAATTCTATCCGGAGGATGCAAAGGATTCTGTTCTGTCACCATCTTTGATCGGAACGGTGCGTATCCTGCAGGAGCTGGGCTATCAGTTTGATATTATTGACAGTCAGATGCCGCTGGATGATTATCAGGTAGTGATTCTTCCGGACTGCATTTATCATAATGAAGATCTGAAACAGAAGATGGAAGCATATCTGGCACAGGGTGGTCATGTGATCGGTTCTTTTGATTCCTGTCTGCCAAAAGACGGAAGTGAGAGCATTTACGGTGTGGCATTTGAGAAGGAATCGGAATATTACAGAGAATTTGTGATGCCGAATGACGTGATCGGAAAAGATCTGCCAAAAGAAGAGTTTGTCATGTACTTGAGAGGATATGATGTAAAACCGGTACATGCAGAAGTGCTTATGGATAAGATAGAGCCGTATTTTGACAGAAAAGGAAACACCTTCTGTTCACACCAGCATGCACCGTCTTCCGGGAAAGTGGGAAGCCCGGAGGTGACGATCTGGAACAATGCGCTGTATTTCTCCCACCCGGTTTTTGCACTGTACCGTAAAAATGCGGCAAGATGGTGCAAGCTGATGGTGAAAGATGCGCTGGAATATTTCATCGGAGAAAAGCTGGTCAAATATGAAGGCCCGTCTACACTGAATATTCAGTTGAATGCGCAGGAAGAGAAAAACAGAGATGTTCTGCATATCCTGCATTATATTACGGAGAAGAGATCGGAAGACATCTATACCGTAGAAGACAAGATTCCTTTGTATGATCTGGAAATTCAGGTAAATACAGATGGAAAACAGGTAAAAGAAGTCAGAAGTGTTCCGGATGAAACGCCGCTTTCTTTTGTTCAGGAAGGCAAATACGTTAAATTTTCGGTAAAAAAAGTAGACGGACATCAGATGATTTGTATTCAATATTAAAAGAAGGGGATGTTCTGGAAATTTGTATAGGGATACAGGTTTTCAGACATCCCTTTTCTACAGGAGGTTCAAGGTGGAAGCAAAAAACTGGAAGACAGAAAAAGAGACCATCATCGTTGTGTGCTGTTAAATCTGGCAGGCGTTTTTTATTTATGCGGTTGGAATCAACAGCTTTGCGGCGCCGCACAAGATTGCACCCGGAGGGGCAAGCGGCATTGCGATCCTGATCAATTATCTGACAGGATGTCCGATCGGTCTGTTTGTCTTTGTATTTAATATTCCGCTGCTTCTGATCATTGTGGTCAAAAATATTTTCCGCGTTCTTTCGTGTTTCGCACCCTGCGTCTACGGCCCTGCTCTCCATTGTAACAGATCTGGTGATCGTCAGGATTCCGGTATACAAAGGAAATCCTCTTCTGGCGGCTATGTTTTGCGGAGCCATGATGGGGATCGGTCTGGCGCTGGTGCATATGGGACAGTCCAACACCGGGGGGCATTTCTCTTCTGGGGACTGATCATGCAGAAATGCAATCCGCAGTTTCAGGTAGGCGCCTGGATCTCGGGATTGAATATTGCGGTTGTACTTGCCTCTGCAATGGTATATCGTAATATTGAAAGCTTATTATATGCGGTTGTGACGGTGTATATTTCGGGAATGTTCATGGATCATATGCTGGAGAATGCAGATGCAAAAATCTGATGATCGTGATTGCCGAATCTACCGATAAGGTACGTCAGGTATTTCTGGACAGGAAGATCGGCGTGACCGTATTAAAAGGAGAAGGCGGTTATTCCAGTGAGGTACAGCGTGTGGTGATGTGCGTGTCAGAAAAAGAAGGAATGCGAGCTTTTGCAGAAGCGGATCCACAAAGTGGATGACAAAGCACTGGTGATTATTACAGAAGCGGAAAAAGTAGCAGGAAAAGGATTCAAACATTTTGACATAGAAGGAGGATGACGAACGTGATTGTATTAGCAGAACAAAAAAAGGCATCCGTACGGGTGGCATTTATCGGAAAAAAAGAGGCAGAAAATCTGACATACGTGTCAGCAGATTATCAGGCAGTATCCAGAGTGGGCGGTCTGGATGAGAATCTGACGGTTTATATCGGACAGGGGAAGGAACCGCTTACGATCCGTAACATTCAGGAACTGTCCGCAGGAGCAGCCGGCGCGGTGAAAGGAATGGGGATCAAGGCGTATGAGATGGACATCCGTCCGTTTCTTGAAGCAGCAGGTGTGCGGGCAGTCAGCGCCGTGATCGAAGGAATTTATACCGGAGCTTATGAAATCTGTCTTCCGGGAGAGGAACCGAAAGAAATTCCGGATGTGACACTGACTGGAATCGATGAAAATCTGTATCCGGCAGCACAGGGGGAATTAAAACAGGGGATTTCTCTGGCAGAGGCACAGAGCTGGGCAAGAAATATGGTGAATGCACCGGGAAATCTGTTTCATCCGATGGACTTTGCAAGAGAGATCATGGAGCATATGAAAGAAACATCTGTAGAATGTGAATTGATCGTATACAGTAAATTAAATGCAATGGGCATGGAAGCGCTGACCAGTGTGGGAAAGAGCAGTGAGAATCCACCGTGTATGCTGGTAATGCGCTATCGTGGGGACGAAGAGGCACCGGTAACCGGACTGGTTGGAAAGGGAGTGACCTGTGATACCGGCGGGTACTGTCTGAAACCGGCAGGATCCATGATGGGGATCAAAGGCGATATGGCAGGCGGTGCGGCAGTTGCGGCGGCAATTTATGCACTTGCAGCAAATCAGGTCAAGGTCAATGTAACCGGCGTAATCCCAATGTGTGAAAACAGGATCAGCGTCTGCGCTGGTTCCGGGAGACGTGATCGGTTCCTATGGCGGAAAGAAGATTGAAATCTGTAATACGGATGCGGAAGGTCGTCTGATCCTTGCCGATGCTATGGCATATATGGTGAAGGATGAGCATGCAGACCGGGTGATCGATATTGCGACACTGACTGGTGCAGTTGTGGGAATGCTTGGATTTTCCACAGCAGGATTGTTATCAGATGACGATGCGTTCTGCGGAGCATTTTTAAAGGCAGCACAGACAAGCGGAGAACGCTACTGGAGACTTCCGATTTTTGAAGAACAGAAACAGATGATCGAAAGTAAGATTGCGGATATCAAAAATATGGGACGGGATTACTGCGGAACGATCACGGCAGTCTGTTCATTCAGGCGTTTGCCCAGAGACGTCCGTGGATCCATCTGGATATCGCGGGAACCGCATGGACAGACAATCCGTTGTACCAGGGACAGCCGCAGGGAGCGACTGCTGCGGGAACATCCAGCTTGTATTATCTGTTGGCAGGAGGAGAAGAGACATGTTTTTAAAAGAGACAGAAGAACATATCCGGAAGCAGTTTGCTGCTTTCACGGAAAAATTTGAGAGGGCAGGAAAAGAGATCGAGGCCAGGATTCATGCAGAGCCGGCAGATATTGCACTGCTTTTAAAATATTTATACGCCAATATGCCGTTTAGTGATGTGGCAGATTATTCCTACGAGATGTTTCGAGAGTTTGCAGCACATGGTGCACAGTTAAGAAAAGAACAGATCTGGAAAGGAGAAACCCGATTCCGGACGAAATTTTTCTGGACAATGTGGTATTCCACCGTGTCAATACCGAAGGAATTACTTCCTGCAGACCTTTATTTTACGCACAGTTACAGGAGAGAGTTGCAGGAAAACAGATGGAAGCAGCGATTCTGGAAACAAACTACTGGTGTGCCGAAGAAGCCACTTATCAGGCAACGGATGACCGTACCATCTCTGCAGAC
>ENA-OQER01001417-OQER01001417.1-human-gut-metagenome-genome-assembly--contig:-NODE-1417-length-11509-cov-2.042435_pt1 | contig 11509 bp, 12 predicted proteins | sample MGYA00242797_ERZ504639 | MGnify/ENA primary metagenome ERZ504639 (study PRJEB26092, sample SAMD00036306) | human gut metagenome | host: Homo sapiens | study: EMG produced TPA metagenomics assembly of...
GTGGAAGATTTGATTTTTCAATTTAGTATATTTAGATGGGGATGATTACATAAAGTATGGAGGTAGATTCATTATGAGAAAACGTTTTTTTTCTATTATTGTATGTGTTGTCATGCTTTTTACAATGAATGTCACAGCTTTTGCGGCAGAAACTCAGGAAAATTATTCGGAGACGGAGAAAACAATGACATTTGAAATAACTCCGACAGCATTAACTTCTGGATCATCACGACATTCTGTTGGAATGTTAAATTCCTTTTTTGGAACAAATGATACAGTGGCAACTTCCGCTCTTGGTTCTTTTACAATCAGCAGCACATCTGTTCCGTCAGGCTCCACAATCAGTAAAATAGTGGTTACATCCACAAAAAGTAGTGGAAGTAGTGGAAACATCGAATTATTTGTTGCTAAAGATGAGGATAATGGAGATGGCACATTTGACAGATATACAGACAGCAAAAGTTGGAATAGTTCTCTTACTTTTGCAGATTTTGGCAATTATAATTTAAGCCCTGTTGGAAATTATTATGTTCAATTTGAATCTACAAGGTATTCAACGGGAACTGTTGCAGCAGCAACATTAAAAAATATTTATGTCACAGTATACTATCATTAAAATTTTATAATCCCCATTCTAAACAAGCAAAGATGTTGTTATTCAGTTAGCAGCATCTTTGCTTTTAATTGTATAATTGATATGACTATTGAGTTAGAATGACATTGATAGCGATAGAAAGCTATATATTACAGAAGCAGACTTTGATAAAAAAGCATTTGAGAGATTATATAAATTGAATATTATATAATCAGAGGTATATAGAACATGCACAGAGACACTATATTTCAATATGAAACAATGGTGCCTGACACAATAAAAACGCATAGCCAAACTTCGCTCGGTATAACTGCCTGATTGTGTCGAAATTCGTATTTTATCAATTATATCTGATAAAACTGGATTGCGGTATTGAAATCAGTTATAGCCGTGGTACCATATAGACAGTTTCAGAAGGGAGGCTGGTCTACATGATTAAACGAGAAATTTATATGAGCCGTATTCGTCCTTTTATCGGAAATGAGCTGATAAAGGTTCTGACAGGGATTCGCCGTAGTGGAAAATCTGTCATGCTGAACCTGATCCAAGAGGAACTTGCCCAAAACGGGGTCCAACCAGAACAGTTTATTTCCCTGAATTTTGAGAACATGAGCAATGCACACCTTTGTACGGCTGTTGCATTGCATGATGAAATCCTTCGCAGAACAAAAGAAATCAGCGGCAAGGTTTATCTGTTCTTCGACGAAATCCAAGAGGTGGCTGATTGGGAAAAATGTATCAACTCTTTCCGGGTGGAGCTGGATTGTGATATATACATTACCGGTTCCAACGCCAAGCTGCTTTCCGGTGAGCTTGCCACTTATCTTGCCGGACGGTATGTGGAGTTCGTGATTTACCCGTTTTCATTCAGAGAGTTTATGGAGCTGTATCACACCGTTTACGAAGGTGCAGACGAAAGACAATGCTTTACAAAATATCTGACGCTGGGAGGAATGCCCTATTTGAGCAACCTTCGCTACGACGATGCCGCCAGTCGTCAGTATTTGCGGGACTTGTTCAACTCCGTAGAGCTGAAAGATATTATCAAGCGAAACAATATCCGTGATGTGGATATGCTGGAGAGAATTATTGCTTATATAACTTCCAACATCGGCACTACCTTTTCTTCCACAGCCATTTCCAAGTATCTGAAAAGTGAAGGGCGCTCCGTTTCACCAGAAACGGTACTGAACTACATCAAAGCCTGCACGGACGCATTCCTGTTTTATCAGGTGAAGCGCCAAGACCTCCAGGGAAAGAAAATCCTGACCGTCAACGAGAAATACTATGTTGCAGATCATGGTGTCCGGGAAGCCGTGTACGGTGGCAACATGAAGGACATTAACCTTGTCCTTGAAAATGTTGTCTACATGGAGCTGCTGCGCCGTGGTTATTCTGTGACTGTTGGGAAAGTCTCTGACAAGGAGATTGACTTCGTATGTGAAGATCATGGGAAAAAGCTGTATGTTCAGGTTTCCTATCTACTTGCCTCGGAGGAAACCATCCAGCGTGAGTTTGGGGCGTTTGCCGGTGTTCGTGACAATTTCCCGAAATACGTTGTAACGATGGACGAACTGGATATGAGCCGAGATGGAATCAAACACCGCAATATTCGTGACTTCCTGCTGGCAGAGGAATGGAACTGAAATGTTCTTCTTTCACCAGAAGATATGCAGAAGTTCTTCCAATGCGAGAATGAAAAAACAATGGTGCCTGACACAATAAATATTATGATATGTCTGTATTTAACCGCTGTATAGAAACCGGGAATGTTCTCTTAATACTGGAATGTTGGCAGGATGTCCACCCGGCGCTTGTCAGTATCCCAGTGAAATGGGAATACAGCTCGCCGTATGGACTTTTGTATGCTCTGAATCCGCCGGATGATGTTATGCAGTTTGAAAACAATGGTGCCTGACACAATAAATATTCTTTCCGGAATTCTTGCAGAGATGGGAGACATTTCGAGATTTGATGATGTTAAGGAAATACAAAAATTAAGCGGATTAGGTCTTGTAGCATGTAGCTCAGGAAAGCATAAGGGAGAGACCAAAATCAGTCACAGAGGACGCAAACGACTCAGATACTGGTTATTCCAGGCGGCAAAGTCAGCAGTGGCTCATGCGGAGGAAGTTTAAAGAACTCCATGTGTACTACACGACACGCCCTGACAATCCGCTGAAAAAGATGCAGTCACTGATTGTGATAGCCTGCAAGCTTTTGAGAATCGTTTATACGATTCTGAAGAAGGGAACGGTCTATGATCCGAAGAAGATGCTGATGGACATCAGGCGGCCGGAAAAGAAGGAAGCGATTGCAGCATAAGACAATCGACAGCATTATTTATTCCAGAGCCTTGCCGGGTTGCGGATGATTCCGAAATCGGGCAGGGTTCTGGAAAGAAACCCGATAACGATGGAGTGCAACAAGCACTGCATCAGCACAATGACCAGCAGGTAACGAAACAAGGGAAGCGTCCACGGAATATCCGTACCCTGCGGAAAGGGCAGGTCAGTAAAATCAAAATATAAACAAGAGCTGTAGCCTGCAGTAGTTCACTCCGTAGGGCAATGACCCTGTTAGAAAGCTTAGCGGCACTCGGTGTATGAGCAGGTGGGACGAAGGAAGTTGGTACACGATACCATTAGACACGGAAGGTTCACCATCATAGTTAACAGAGGATTTATAGCCTTTATAAAGCAAAACAAAGGGACGCTTTATAAACTGCACCCTCTTCTAACTATTCAGTACAAGATACAATGACTGTCATACACTTGTGGCTCTGTTTTATGAGGTAAATATTTAAAGAAAAGCCTGAAAAATCAGTGATTTAGGGCTTGACATTATAGGAGACTTCCTGTATAATAAAAAGGGAACTTTGACATATCTTTTCGGTTTACGAAAAGATCACAGTCGTCAAGTCCGAAAAAGATGCCTATAAGCATGTGCTTAAGGCGATGAAAAAGCGTGATTACAGCACTAGCTATTGTGCGGACGGAGCGGTGTATTACGAGACATTTGTACTCGCATTGCAGCATCATCCGGAGTACAATTATAGTCTGGTCATCTGGAAGAGTACCGATGGAACATTTGATTACCGGGCAGGTAATGACCTGAGTGCGGCGCAGATCACGGGTAAAATAAAACAGGCGAATGCAAAGGCGAACGCGATTATTCCCCGGATTATCAGGGACGGAATGACGCGCAAACAGAAGCTGCGTGCGATCCACAATTATCTCGTGAAAAACTGTGTCTACGATGAGAACGCGCGCAGATACGGATATGATGATGCCTATACCGCATATGGTTGTCTGATTGAGAAAAAGGCGGTATGTCAGGCTATGCAGGTGTTTTTAACCTGCTTGCCGCAAAAGCCGGCATCTGTTCGATCGCCGTTCCGGGTGAAGCCGGTGGCGGATCACATGCGTGGAATTATGTGAAAGACGGAAGCAGCTACCGCTATATTGATGTGACCTGGATGATCCGGTGCAGGATCAGGGTGCGAAGGCTGCCGTGAAATAGACTTATTTTTACTTGACACAGGCACAATTTGAACTGACCCACACATGGGATAAGGTAGAGAATGCTTTATAGAGTCGGCGGAAATTTATTTACGGGAATACATAACAGATGAAAGGGAGGATACTACTTATGAAAAAACAGCTTACAGCACTTGTTTTATGTATTTGTATGGTATTGTCGGTGCTGCCATTTTCAAGTACACAGGCAGCTGCAGAGGAGACGAGCAGTGTTGGCACAAGCAATATTAGCATCGGAGACTATATCAGGCTGGGAAACTATAACGGGCAGCCAATCTTATGGCGCTGCGTCGATGTTGATGAGATGGGACCGCTCATGCTCTCCGATCAGGTGCTGGCAACGATGGCTTATGATGCCAAAACAAGTGAAAACAGCGCTACGCGTTCGCACAGCCGTAACCTAAAGCGTGGGACATATGGCTCAAATCAATGGCGTGACAGCAATATGCGTTCCTGGCTGAATTCCAAGGCGGAAGCCGGGAAGGTAGAATGGCTTTGCGGAAACCCTCCAAAGAGTGGCTTTGTAGGAGAGAATCCATATGACCAGGCAGCAGGCTTTTTAAACGGCTTTAAGGAGGACGAGATCGCAGCGATTAAAACGGTAACCCAGCGTTCGATCGTATCCCATCCGGAATATAATGCGGGAATGATCGAAGGCCAGGGGGCAGATCTGCTTATGACACAAATATAGAAGCAGCCGCTAACGGATTTGATCAGGCCTATTATGAGAACGTTACGGATAAGTATTCTTAATGGATGTAAAGCAGATAAACAAAGTCTATCAAAATAACAGCCAGCTTGGAGACAGTTATCATATTGCTTATAAGGGTGGCGTGAGGTGGCCTTACTGGCTGCGGACTCCGGTGACGGATTGCAACCACGATATGCGCTATGTGGAGACGGATGGAAGAATAGACAGAAACGCTCCGTATTTAGGCTTTTATGGTGTCCGTCCGGCGTTTTATCTTGATACGCAATATTATCAGGTGACTGGTGGAGACGGTACAGCTGATTCCCCTTACCGCGGTGCAGCCGTAAATAAACCGGAGGAGAACTTTACAGTTCCGGAGATGGACCAACACCGGGGCAGGAGTGGGATGTTTCGCTTGACAAGAGTATACAGTTATATCTTGGACCGAATTATTCCAAGAGCAAGAAATACGAATCTGCCACGATACCTATCCAGGTCATCCAGAAGACGCGCAGCATAATGAGAATATGGTTGTCGTCATCTGCGGTGAAGGTTACACAAAAGGCGAGCAGCAAAAATTTGTTGCAGCTGCCAAACGGTTATGGAAGGCGCGATGCAGTATGAGCCATATAAGACGTACAAGGATCGCTTCAATGTATATGCATTATGTACGGCATCGGATAAAACGTACAGTGCCATTGATGGATATGACAGTACATTTTTCGATGTATGGGGAAAGAATATATCCGTGAATGGAAGTCAGTGGAAGAACCATATTTTGAACGGTGTATCGGACGGCGTTTATCGAGAAGTGCATGATGCCCATATTCCGCAGCAGGCAGATCCGAATGTAGATTGGGATTTTGAAAAGTATAAATATGTACATGACTACATCAGCCAGTTCGTACTTCTGGTCAATTCTGCAAATGATTTTGGCGGGGGCATTCAACGATCTTGATTACGGATTCCATTATATTGTCAGCCCTGCATACAGCCAGCGTGCAGTCGAACGCTTACGCATGAGCTTGGTCATGGTCTGTTATGGCTTGGAGACGAGTACAACAGCGGATCTTTTATGGGAGAAGCGTCTGAAAAAACTTCGCTAAACAGAACGGGGATCAGTGATCCTGAACAGGTAAAATGGAGACAGCTGCTTGGCTTCCGGAAGACATACAGTGTTCCTCATACAGATTATGATACGGATAAGATTTATAATTCCAGCCGTGAATGTATGATGCGCCAGACCTGGAATGGTTTCTGCGAGGTATGTAAGCTGCAGGGAAATAAGCGGATGCGCCAGCTGGTCACAGAGGGTCGGATCTGTATGTGGCAGAACCGGAAGTGACAAAGCGCACAGATGCATATACGAAGCTTCAGATTTAGTGATGCAACCGGTTGGGGTTATACAAAATTTGACGCAGACAAAAAGACACGCCTTTTGACAGGGGCAGATAAAATTACTTTCCAACCGACAGAGATGAAGGGGCAGAAGATTGAGCTGCGTACAATCGTGCAGAACCTTTCCGATACAAAGCTCAGTCAGGTGACATTACAGGTATGGGTAAACCATGCTGACGGAACCATTGCTACTGCTGATGGTCAGCCTGTAGCAGCGTCAGAAACGTTCAAGATTCCGCTTTGGACGGAAAAGGGCAATTTCCGCCCGAAGGAACGTTGGAATATCATGGAAGCGATTTTAATTCCGGTTTGAAAAATTGTTCCCTCTTATATACCATCCCGTCCAATGCAGATCTGCGAACCGGTGACACGGTCGGATATGCAGTGAGATGAGCAGGGAACTGTTCTTGCTTACGAAGGAACGCTTCCAAACAAAGGTCAGGATATCTTGCCGGCACCGGAGCCTGCAAAGAGTTATACAGTTACTTTTTGTTATAATGACGGAAGAGAAAATACAACAAAAACGACCGGAATCAATGGAAAACTCGGTGATCTTCCGGCACCGGCCCGTGAAGGATATGTGTTTGACGGATGGTATACGACAGGTGGTGAGAAAGTTGATTTGACAAGAGTATATAGCAGCAATACGGTGTTGTATGCAAGATGGAGTGAATATATCGCACCGTCACCGAATGTTAAGAAAGCTCCGGTCATTCTGCTGGCGACAAGCCCGGATACAGTGACCGAAGGAGAACAGGTCATGTTAAGTGTCAGCGAACCTCAGGATTGGTGTGGATTTAAGCGGAGTAACTTACACGGCAGATCCTTCGCTGCCGATATCCGGCACAGGGGAGGCTCAGACGATCCGGCTCGATCAAGCTGGTACTTATACATTTACTGCTCATTATTCCGGTGATAATGAGAAATATCTTGCGGCCGACAGTAATCGTGTTACCGTAACCGTAACGAAAAAAGCGGATGTCAGCGGAGGAACAACGTCAGGAGGTGGATCATCGTCAGGAGGCGGTTCCACGGCAGGAGGCGGATCTTCAGCAGGAGGCGGATCTTCAGCAGGGGGCGGATCCTCGTCAGGAGGCGGTGCAGCAGCAGGAGGTGCCACCGCGGGAGGCGGCGCAGCTAACGGAAATGCATCTGCAACAACTACGCCGGACATCAAGGATTCGGATGGAACGACTGTTGCCATAGTGAACGGTAAAAAAGGAATGATCACAGCAGAAGTGCAGCTTAGTGAAAAGGCGATCGCAAATGCTGAAAAATCAGGTGAAGCAGTTAAACTTCCGGTTGAAGTAAAGGCAGGTAAAAATATAAAAGCTGCATCCACTGTGACCATCAATCTACCGGAGGGTGCAGGGAAAACGAAAGTGAAGATTCCGGTAAAAAATATGACCGTAGGTACAGTCGCAGTGCTTGTCAATGCCGATGGCACTGAGAAAATTGTGAAGAAATCAGTGGCTGCAAAAGATGGAGTTCAGCTGATCGTGGACGAAGACACTACAGTGAAGCTCGTAGATAAGGCGAAAAACTTAAGGATACAAAAAAACATTGGGCGAAGGATTCCATTGATTTTGTAAGTGCACGCGGGCTGATGAATGGAAAGAGCAGTACGGCTTTGCACCGGAAGCAAAAATTACCCGGGCACGGCTATGGACGATTCTCGCACGATGGGAAGACGTAGATCTGACAGGTGGAAAGAAGTGGTACAGCAAAGCACGTGCATGGGCTAAAAACCAGGGAATTTCGGATGGCAGCAGACCAAATGCTGCGATAACGAGAGCCGAGGCGATCACAATGCTATGGCGTGCGCAAGGAAAACCGGCAGCAGAGCAAGAGACAGCTTTTAAAGATGTTTCTTCTGATGAATACTACGCACAGGCAGTGGCGTGGGCCAAAGAGAAGGGTATCGCACAAGCGAATAGCAAAGGACGATTCAATCCGGATGCTGCCTGTACAAGAGCGGAAATAGCCGCATTCCTGTATCGGATGTCGTTGAGTGAATAAACGGTTTACATGTACCATCTGGTATAAAGATAGCAGGAAGGAGATACCTGATTTGAAAAGAACTGCAAAAATCATTTTGACAGGAGTCTGCCTCGGCTTGATTTTACATTGATTTAATCAAAAAAGAAAAATGGACGATACAGAGAAATCTGTATCGTTTATTTTTCGTCTTTTTTAATTTATAGGAAAGTTCTAACTTTGGGATAGCTAGATATGAAAAGGGCCCGCAATTTAGCGGGCACGACAAGTAAACGATAGGTTTTAGAAGATATAGAAGCCTTCAGCTCCAGGAAAGTCTTCACCAAACTCATCGTCTTCATTTAAGAAGTAATCCATATCAAGCAAATCATCCTCACTCATGTGGCGGATGTCATCAGCAGTCATGCCTTCAGGTGGATTCTGTATGTACTTGTTTCTGATTTCATCTGACGTTTTGACATAGTATTTTCCTCCGTTTTTTACATTCTATCACAGAGGAAGGTGTGATGTATATATTTATGCTGATGAAGTATATGAGAGCCTGCCCATAGCGTTACTGTTCAGACCATTGTAAAAACTGACGAAATTTAAAAAAATATATTTGTGGATAAACTCAAGCAGGATGGAAAGTTTCGTTAACGACTTCCGAATCCTGCTTTTTCTTTTGAAATTATAAACAGTACCTGCATATTTTCCTGCTTTTACATGGCTGGAATACGGATTTCCAGTCCTGCTTCTTTCATTTTTCTTCCGGTTATCCACCGTCATTCTGCCAGTCCCGGAATTCGTCCGATTTCCCATTCGTCCCTGTTTTTGCTGTACTTATCCTATACTTAAGGAGGCACAAATGAACGCAGATGATAAAAGCAAACTCAAAGCATATGAAGAACTTATAGGCAGTCTTGAGCATACAAACGGACTGCAGCACAGGGTCATTGAAACCCAGTCCTCATTGATCAAATCCCTTGAGGAACATAATGCAGAATTAGAAAAAATCATTGATGATCTGACAAACATTTAAGGAAAGGACGCGGCATGGGGATGGGAAATTCTTTTGAAACCATTACAGTACTTCAATACAGGCTGAAAGAAGCACAGGAAGAACTTGCAGCCTTTCAATCGGGAGAAAAATATATCCGAATGGAAAAACAGCACCTTACACAGGTGCGTGCCCTGGAACGCAGAATTGCAAAACTGGAAGCAGCTGTAGCAAAAGAACACAGCCATGCCATTACGATTTGGAATCAATGGTTTGAGATTTTTGAACAGCTGCAAAAAGAATGCGACCGTATGGTTGCCGAAGCAGTAAAAAAGGCGGATATGATGGAAAAAAGGGCCATCCGTGCAGAAAGACAGCGCGACACTGCCCTTGAAAAAGTAACTTCCAGAGACGGGAACTTACAAAGTAAAGACAGAGCTTGATGATGAAAACAAAAAGTACAGAAACTGACGGCACAGATTAACCGGAACTATGAAAACTCATCCATCCCGTCTTCAAAATCTATCGCCCGCAAAAAAATATCCAACAGCCGCGAAAAGACAGGAAGGAAACCCGGTGGACAGCCAGGACACAGGGGGCACTGCAGAAAGAAACTCACCCGACAAGGGAAATCTATCTTCCTGCACCCGAAGAAGTACTCCATGACCCTGACTTTAAGAAAACATCGAAAACCATTACAAAGCAGAAAATCGACATCAGCGTAGAAGTGCATGTGACCGGGTATCATGCCGATGTGCACTATAATTCCAAAACAGGTGAACGGATCCATGCACCATTTCCACAGGGAGTCATTGATGACGTTAACTATGGAGGAAATTTACGTGCTTTCCTGTTTCTGCTGAATAATGGCTGCTGTACATCAATTGATAAAAGCCGCAGGTTTTTGTCTGATCTGACAGATGGAAAAATAAACATATCAAAAGGCATGATCAATAATCTCTGCCAGTCATTTGCAGAAAAAACAGAATCCCAGCGCAAAGAGCTTTTCCGTGACATGCTGCTTTCCCCTGTCATGCATACAGACTGTACCAATGCCCGTGTAAACGGGGAAAGTTCGTATGTATTTGTATGTGCGGTTCCGGATGGCGGTGTGCTCTATTTTGCCAGGGGCAAAAAGGGACACGATGGAATAAAGGGCACGGTCGTTGAAGACTATCAGGGGACACTGGTCCACGATCATGATGTAACCTTTTATAAGTATGGAACCGGCCACCAGGAATGCCTTGCACATGTACTGCGTTATCTGAAAGACAGCATGGACAACGAAAAAGACCGTTCCTGGAACAGGCAGATGCATTCCCTGATACAGGAAATGATCCATTACCAGAATGGTTTATCTGAATCAGAAGAGCCAGATCCGCAGACCGTCTCCGAATTTGAAAGAACGTTATAAAACAATCCTGTCCATAGCCGGGGATGAATACGACTATGAGCGCATGGGAAATACTACCGTGATGGATACAACCTGTACAAAAGGATGAAAAAGTATAAGAAAGATCATCTTCTTTTCCTCCATAATAAGAATGTACCTGCCACGAATAACGAAGCCGAACGGCTGCTGAGAAAATATAAAAGAAAACAGGCGCAGGCTGTGTCATTCCGGAGTCCGTCAAGCATCGACCATCTCTGTAAATGCATGAGCATGCTGGTTTTGATGCGCAGAAAAGAGCAGGCCAATCTGTTCCGCGAGATTGCAGAAATATTTGCATAAGAAAACCGATGGTTTTGACTACGATTAGTCTATACCATCGGTTCTTTTGTTACAAGTTTACCTCTGAACAGTAACGAAAATTCCGCAAAGGTCCGTGATGATGAGCAAAGTGGTGACAGCAACAGTATCATAAACCAGAAGAAAATGCTGGAGAAATATGCAACCGAACAGGGATTTACCAATCTGCTTCATTATTTTATATTCTGAAACGTTCGAAGCATGCGAAATACCTGTTCCACCGTATCGGTCATATTCTGTTTTGCATGATCGGTCTGCATGGCATCTTTAAGCGAAACTGCGCCCCGCACAATCGGGAAAAAGGCATCAAGTCCTGCTGCATGACAGGCTTTTGCATCTTCCGTCACGCAGCCGGAAAATGCAAGCACAGGTTTTTGAAATTCTTTGGCAATCTTTGCAACGCCGGCAGGTGCTTTCCCCATGACGGTCTGACCATCCAGACAGCCTTCTCCGGTGATGACAATATCTGCATTTTTTATATAGTCGGAAAGATGGGTTTCTTCCAGAATGATGTTTACACCGGATTCCAGAGTGGCATGGAAAAAGGTGAGAAAAGCAA
>ENA-OQER01001418-OQER01001418.1-human-gut-metagenome-genome-assembly--contig:-NODE-1418-length-11505-cov-2.136052_pt1 | contig 11505 bp, 17 predicted proteins | sample MGYA00242797_ERZ504639 | MGnify/ENA primary metagenome ERZ504639 (study PRJEB26092, sample SAMD00036306) | human gut metagenome | host: Homo sapiens | study: EMG produced TPA metagenomics assembly of...
CTGCGAAATTCAGGCGAATGCTGTTTACGGGGTTTTTTACTGGTTGATACTGTTTTTGTCATGTGAGTCACCTCTGACTGAGAGTTTACTCACTTAGCCGCGTGTCCACTATTGCTGGGTAAGATCACATAGGGGGCCACCCCCTCGGCTTTAAGTACACCGTCATAACCTCTAACCTGTCCCTTATCACCATTAGGAAATCTAATTTCAGTAATACTGTTAGCCGTTGCACGTATAAGATCAGCGATTAGTGCTGGAAAAATAACTTTTGCAGGAATAGAATCTGCCCATTGCTGAAGGTTAAGTGCTTTTATCCATTTCATATTGGTACTCCACCCAATAAAATTTTAAACAACCAAATCTAAAAAAACTAATATTAAAAATTCATTTTTAATGTACACAAAATGCTAACAAAATTGCTAAAGAGTAAAAAATCAGGACTTATTTATTGATCTTAAACATTAGCCAAATTTTTAAACTCGCACTAAACCACCTCAAGAATAAAAAATCATCAAGTTAGTGGAACTTTTTGCACCTAGAATGCTCGTTAACCTCACAGTCATATAAAGCATGAGCCTGTCCTTTGTTCATACTAGACCTTAGTTTCATACATACTGATAGCTCTACGTAAAAGTAGGTATGATCGACATCACAGTTCTGAGTCAGAACATCTTAACCAATTGAAGTGGATGGTTTTAATTGTAAATGTTCAGCGGACATCTCTTCCCTCATTGGTTAGACTAAGAGCAACTTTTTCTATGGTTGCAATATCTTTTATAGGGTTTAAAAGTGGCAATCTTTGACATTGAAAAGGACGAATTACTTCGGCTCTCCGATATCCAGCTGGAAGAGCTGATCGCTCGGCTAGCAGAAGCTGAAGTGGCAATGCACGGCCATAGCCCAGCATGTGTAAATTGGTCTGGTTCAATTACAGCCCCTGACGGAGGAATTGACATCCATGTTCAGGTTCCAATTGATCAACTGAAAGCAGGCTTTCTTGTAAGACCTGATACGGTCTTTCAGGCAAAGAAACATAAGATGCCTAAGTCTGCAATTGAGAGGGAAATTGGCACCGGCAAAGCACTTTCTCCCATCATTCTGAACAAGCCAGAAAGCAAGGCAGTTACATCATTGTCAGCCTGGGTGATGATTGCTCGCCGTCAGGAAAGAAGGATCGTCTCAAAGCGATGAGGGATGCAGTAAAAGATGATCCTAACGAAAGTTATCTTCATCTTGATTTCTACGACCGCTCCAAACTCATCCAATGGTTGCGCCAACATCCATCAGTCATGCTGTGGGTAAAAGCAAAGCTTGGGCAAGGGTATTCCGGTTGGCAACCCTACGGAGCCTGGAGCAATCCACCACAAGGTGTTATAGACACTTTAATCTCAGCCCCAGGCGTAACCATTACTTACCATCGGGAAAGGGGCAAAACTCAAAATATGAAGCAATTAACCCAATGCGAGCACTGATCCGTTCGACAAACAAGGCTGTTCGTATTACAGGATTGTCTGGTGTTGGGAAGACTCGAATCGTTCAGGCGCTCTTTGATGAAACTGTTGGAACAGATGCGCTTGACCGAACAGTAGCTATTTATGTTGATACTGGCTATGAGCCAGTACCGTCGGCTACAGCAATGCTTGATAACCTGCTCGCTGAAGGCCGGCGAGCAATTATGATCCTTGATAATTGCCCATCAGAACTCCATGCTTCGCTTGCCAGCAAAGTATCAGCCGCAGGGAAAGAAGTAAGTCTCATCACGATCGAGTACGACATTAGGGATGACAAACCACAGACAACTGAGGTCATCCACATTGAGACAGATGGTCCAGACGTGGCAGAGCAACTTCTTATCCGTCGCTTCCCTTCTATTGGTCAGAATAATGCCCGTCGGATTGCAGAGTTCGCAGATGGGAATGCAAGAGTGGCTTTGGCTATAGCGGAAAGAGTGGAAGAAGGTGAGAGTTTAGCCCTACTTTCAGATGCGCAGTTGTTTAATCGCTTGTTTGAACAACGTAATCATCCCGACGGCCATTTACGGGAGCAAGCTGAAATATTGTCACTGGTGTATTCGTTCTCGATATCTAGTCCAGATGCAGCTACCGATGAACTGGAAATATTGGGTGTGCTCTCTGGGTATCCCAAAATCCAGTTATTCAAAGCTGTTACGAAGTTGATGGAACGTCACATTGTTCAGAAAAGATCCCACTGGAGAGCCATCCTTCCCCATGCCATTGCTAACAAGTTGGCAGCATCTGCACTTAATAGTATTCCGATTGATCAACTTAGAACGACCTTTGAAGCTCCGGATCGGCAACGATTATTGATGTCGTTCGCGCACAGGTTGGGACTATTGCATAGCCATGCTGTGGCTAAAGAGATTGTTGAAGCTTGGTTACAGCCCGAAGGGCTGCTTGGAAAAATAATAGACCTAGATGATGTATCGACACGCATTCTAAATTATATCGCTCCAGTTGCCCCAGGAGCTTTGCTTGAGAGGATTGAAGAAACGCTTGTTACGTCTAATTTTGAGCATTTTAAATCACGCTACAACCCACAACGAACAGCAATTATCAAATTGTTGCAGTTACTTGCATATGAATCGAAATACTTTGAACGATGCATTAAGCTCTTAATCCGTATCGCAGACCAGGAAAGCGCGAGCAATAATTATGATTCGGCTCGAAATAAGATAAAGAGGTTTTTCCAACCTTATCTATCCGGTACCCATGCCTCTTTAGAACAACGTGTTGCGATCATGAATGAATGCATTGATTCAAGTATGGCCGAACGTAGAAGGATGGGGATCGAAATGCTTGAAACTGCTCTCGGCGGACCTCCGTGGACAGGATTCGGAATTAATGAGTTTGGTGCTAGGCCAAGAGATTATGGATTTCGACCCAGTTACGATGAACTTGTTGCGTGGCTATTCGCTTCATCGATATTTTGGTGAGATTAGGAACCTCAGGAGTGCCCGAGCTTGAAGATGATGCCAGGCGGATCTTGGCTGATAAATTTCGCTGGATTTGGCGTCATGGAGGAATAAGGTCAAAATTAATTGATGCGGCTCGTAAGTTACATGCCCATCGCCCTTGGGGTGAAGGCTGGAAAGCTGTCCGCTCAACAATCTACTTTTCCATACAAAAAGAAAAGATAACGAAGACGTAGAACCATTGCCGGAAATACTTGTGACATTGGAACGAGAATTAGAACCTAAAGACTTGGTTTCGGCAATCATGGCTTATGTACTCAGTAATAGGCGCGATTTTTGGGCTCTAGATGCTGATTATGAGCACCAAGGAACTAATAAATTCAGTGAAATCAGGAAAATACTTTGTGCCAAAGCTTTCAAGTTGGGGCACGAATTTGCAGTATCTTCCCATGGACTTGATGAGTTGTGCCTAATCTTTTTTGCGGGATGGAATGCCGTATCGCGTCGAATTTGGTAAAGGCTTAGCTAACGGGCTCCTGACCTACGAATTTATTGGCAACAACTAGTCATTCAATTGGATCTACAACACAAATCTCAACGTGATGTTTCGGTCATTCGAGGTTTCATTGAAGAGACTCATTCTATCGATTCAGCATTAGCGCAGGAACTGCTCGATCAGTGTGCACAACATTCCGAACTTCGATTCGAATTAGTCAACCTTCATCCTTGGCAGGAGTTTACTGAAATCGATCTGGATCGTTGCATGTCGCTTCTGGATGACTCTGACATACAGCCCCATATGTATGGGCAATTCTGTGGGGTGAGCAATTCTCTAATTTGCCAGAAAGCAGGTCCTCGAGCTAGCTCAAAGGCTGCTGAGTAAACCGAATGGTGATGAAGTAGTATTGGAAGCACTGAGTATGAAACTAGCTGATAAAGGAGATGCTACGGATACACTAGGTCTTGCGCTACGAACAATCGGAATATCCGCTGCAATCCAGAGGTTCCAAAGAGATCACAACGATCTCGGCGGATATCTGGATTATGCAATGGAACGTGTTATCGATGCCACATTGCGCTTCGATGGCAACGAGGCTGAAAAGCTAGAATGGCTGAATACAATCTTCGCTGTTGTTGATGAGCATTTTGGCTACATTTATTCTTTCGAAGACGCTATCGGTATCACCGCTGCATGGATGCCAAAAGAATTTCTCAGTCGCATTTTTGATGGTACGGAGGATCAACAACAGAGGCGGCTGCATTTCATCAATCATGATGATTCACATCAGTCTCCTATTGCGAAAATCGATGTAGATATTTTGATTGAATGGTGCAGGACCACTAAAGACCCTCAGGTTTGGGCTTCAGTCGCTTCAGGTATTAATCTATGGTCAAAAGACGGGGAGCAAAAGTCCTATTTGCTTGCAGGATGATGCTCTGAGATTTCTAGAAGCCTCACCCGAGCCACGAGCCGTCCTTGAGATCTTTGCCGAACACGTAGCACCTTCATCATGGTTCGGTAGTCGTGCGAACGTGATGCAACCTAGGGTTGAAGCGATAGGCCAGTTGGTCACCCACGAGCGTGCAGACATTTCTAAGTCGGCTAGAGCTGTTTATGAAAAACTGACTGACTGGGTTGAAAAGGAAAAAAGAACGTGAGCGATTGGAAGATGAGGCATTGGAACAACGGTTTGAATAAAGGCTAGTTGCGTCTTCACAGGAATTCTGTTTAAAGGAGAAATCATGGAATCTGCACGTAATAAATATACCAGTGAGATTATTGAGGCAGAAGATCTTTGGTTACTTGATGTTGTAGATACGAACGGTTACGTATGCTGGGGATGTGGGATTGAGATGTATCCTTCCGCTTGGCAAAAAGGAAGTAAGAAAAGACCGTCGTTTAATAAAATGCCTGGAAAAGAGCATATTAACTGTGATGCAGATGCTGAAAGCACAGTGGTTAAGCAGGGACAGAAAAAAAGCGTCCGCAACATGCTAGACAGCGCACCGGGTTTGATGCCCGCAGGGTTAAAATTGATTGAACAACGACCCGTTGTTGATCCTGGCACTACTGGTAGCGACAACAACACCAATCCAATACGTTCTACATCGTCAGCATCCAGCGGGGGAAATGCTCCAGCGCGGCAATCCCGCCGCCCGGTTAATGCTATTCGCCAGATTTGTAGGGCATTTATTCGCTTCCCGTATGACCGTGGTATGTCATTAAATATCCCAGGTATTAATGCCGATACTTACATGACCGTGTTTAAAAAACTAAAAGACCCGGTTCAACCCTACCTGAGCGCCGAGTTTTTTATTCGCAGTTGTTATGGCAGAAATTTGAGCAAGACGAAAACCGAATTGTCATTCCGCTCTCGGGAGAATGGGCAAAAGACGAATCTGGTAAGTTTAAGCCCTCGCGTAGCTATAAACTACACATTGAGTGGGGAGACTGGTCAAAAGCCAAAAAAGACTATGCTTTTGAATGAGCTTGAAACTGTGCAGGAAGAAGCAAAAGAAGCAGTAAATAAAAAAGCTAAAGAGAGAGCTCAAGTCTTCTTTATCGGTGAACAAAGCACTGAGAATCCGGAAATCTTCTACGTGAGTGATTACCGGTTAATCTGTGCGATTATGGGATATATAATTTACCCCTGACGTAAATGGGCCTTCTTGCAAAATGCAGGCCCATTTACATAATTATTTTCGACTACCACTAAGGCTACTTCAAACCTATAAATTTCATTCAATTTCTCGTGTAGACACAATTACAACAGTCATCATAACAATAGTCATATTAACAATGATTGGTTTTCCAATAGATTTATGTGGGGTATTTTCATAGCGATGTAATTTCAAACCCATCAAGACTGATCGTATAGTAGCCCTCCTGATAGACATAAAAATATCAAAACCATAATAATATTAATTGTTAGTATTGTTCTTTAGGACTTTATCAATCTCTACTTTTAGATCACCTGTAGACCATTTATTAAGTCTGCGGCGGATAGTTTCCTCTCTATCGCCTGTATCATTTATCCATTTATCTGGATTGACCTTTTTATCATTATTACAAATATAGGGCATTAAATATTCAAGAAGTTGACGTTTATTTTTCCAGTCGCTATGTGAAGGAATATCTTCAAGTAAGATAACAACTGTATCTTTAATATATTCAAGTTCTGCAAGTTTATTTTTCCCTCCAGCGCTTGAGCGCGCTCTTCTGCATACTTTATCAAAACCACTTCTTAATCGATAAAAACTCGGTAAGTCTCGGTTATCATCTCGCGAAATACAGACATTCATATAAGAATAAGCATCAAGAAGAAACTTACAACTTCTTTTTTATTGCCCAATGAATATTGGAACTGCGCCCAGTAAAAATCTTCTAAAGCCATAGATAGATATATATATTCATAATGTGCATCATATAGTCTTGCTAATCCTGTCAGTTTATACCCGTCCATTTTTCCTCGAATTTCAATCCGATATTCTGCATATGTTTCCTTATAAATAAAAGGTTTCTCAACCATTATTCCATCAACATTTATAAACTCTTGTGAGTAGCGTATATTGTCGCTATTAGTCATATCTACAAAATATTGACATTGTATTTTTGAATACTCAATAATTTTAAATTCTTCAATTTTATCATAGGCTCTTTGCCTGTAAGTGCGCAGAACATCCTGGTTGCTCTCCTTTTTTCGACTTCAAGTTTCCATTCCAGCTCAAGAAGTTGTCCTCACAAGCGGTACAAACTTGCAGATAGAAATCATCAAAAAAATTCGCACTCACATCCTTCATGAAAAGTAAATCCCTAAAGTGATTTTATTTTAATGTTACTTCCAGTGTATGACAGCCCCAGCGTGGTTGGCAATATGGACCCACCTGAACAAACTCATACTAAGGAAGCCTAGATGTTACAGAACCCTCCCTCCTTACATACATCCAGTTACGCAAATATTCCTGATTCACCGAGGATCTTGAGGCTAAAAGATGTCATGAAAAAAATGGGAATTTCACGCTCAACCATATACGACTGGCTTAATCCAAAATCGCCACGCTACGATGGAACATTTCCAAAACAAAAACGCTTGGGAAGGCAATCCGTTGGCTGGCTGGAGTCAGAACTGAATGAATGGGTAATGCGACGTTAGATATCATTTCACCGTATCAGTGAACCGGGGCAATGCCCCCGGTTTGCTCCACAAAATCACATTCCTCCCCAGAATTCGAATGCAAAAAAAAACAGACCTGTATTACCGCAATGAATACATTGCAGCGAAGTTGCTGTATCGAATTTTTTTCATTCCGGAGGCTACATGTCTGATTCCTTTGAACGGGGCATTAATGTCCTGAAGCAACCTTTATCCATTCTTCCTGAACATATCTCCGATTTGGTTCTGGAGCATATACGCCAGAGTATTCATTACGAACCGTGATTGGCATCATGGGCAAAACAGGTGCCGGAAAATCCTCGCTTTGCAATGCCCTTTTTGAACATCCTCTCAGCCAGTCAGCCATGCAGAAGGCTGCACACGTAAACCTTTGCATTTTACCCTGAACGCTGGAGGACGCAGCCTGACGCTGGTCGATCTGCCGGGTGTAGTGGCACACTAAATTTGGCCACCTGATGAAAGGTGATATTCTCACCACAACACAAAACAGGTGACTTAATGAACAAGAAAACCAAACGAACCTTCACCCCTGAGTTCAGGCTGGAATGTGCACAGCTGATTGTTGATAAGGGCTACTCATATCGACAGGCCAGTGAAGCGATGAATGTCGGTTCAACCACGCTTGAGAGCTGGTACGCCAGCTCAGGCGAGAGCGCCAGGGTATTACGCCCTCTGCCACACCCATTACTCCAGACCAGCAACGTATCCGCGAGCTGGAAAAGCAAGTTCGCCGTCTGGAGGAACAAAATACGATATTAAAAAAGGCTACCGCGCTCTTAATGTCCGACTCGCTGAACGGTTCACGATAGCCGCCAGACTAAGTGACAGCCACACGGTTGTCAGCCTGTGTTCTGCTCTGGAAATACACCGCAGCAGTTACCGGTACTGGCGAAAACGACGCGATACGGTTAATCCGGCACGAGTCAGGTTGTGCAGCGAAATACGCCGGGCGTGGAACCAAAGTCGGGGCTCTGCGGGCGCGCGCACTCTGGCTGAAATGCTGACTCAAAACGGCGTCCCGATGAGCCGTTACCGTGCCGGACGTCTGATGAAATATCTGAACCTGAGCAGTTGTCAGCCCGGAAAACATCAGTATAAAAATGCCCGTCAGGAGCATACCAGCCTGCCGAATCTGCTTGAGCGTCAGTTCGCAGTACCGGAGCCAGACCGGGTATGGTGTGGAGATATTACGTATCTCTGGGCAGGAAATCGCTGGTGCTATCTGGCGGTTGTTATGGATCTTTTTGCCCGCAGGGTTATCGGCTGGAGTCTGTCAGCGCATGCCGATACCGCACTGATAAGCAGTGCCTGCGGATGACCTATGAGACGCGTGGCCAACCCCGGGATGTCGTGTTCCATAGCGACCAGGGAAGCCAGTATACAGGCCTTAAATATCAACAACTTCTCTGGCGTTGCAGAATAAATCAAAGCGTCAGTCGGCGGGGAAACTGCTGGGATAACAGCCCCATGGAACGCTTCTTCCGCAGTCTGAAAACAGAATGGGTGCCAACGAATGGTTACGCAGGCAAGGACGAGGCCCGGCAGCAAATTAATGATTACATATTGAACTACTACAACAGCGTCAGACCTCACCATTATAACGGTGGGCTGACGCCGGAAGAGTCAGAGAACAGATACCATTTTTACTGTAAAACCGTGGCCAATATTACTTGACCACTACAGTGTGAATTACCACCCTTAATTGTCGTTCCATTGCTGATACCACCTGTATAAACGTCCTGATTGCCACTGTCGATTATCGTACCGGTGGAAATGCCCCCGTCATGAATTGTCTGTCTTCCTCCGTTAATGGTTGTATTATTAGCCTGCCCCACAAAATTGTTATGACTTCCTACATCTTGATATCCACCCGATTCAATAAGACTTCCATTAGATACCCCGCCATGAACATTCTGCTGGCCATGGTTGATAATATGAGTGTTATTTGTTGTACCTCGTTCATCTACTCTTTGGCTGCCATCTACAGTCTCATCGTTTACCACACCAATAACATCAGGAGTGAAGGCCGTCATCCCAGGCGGGGCATATATCAAGGCAGATATCAATAAGGAAAGTACTGAGCGGCGACAATAATAGGGACTGGTCCTGTTCATAAATTTCATCCTCTGAAAAGTGAATACTGAGTAGCGTTTAAGCGACCTTAGCTTTGCTGCAACATCAGCCCACAGGCACCAGACCAGGGGATTCATCCTGAAGAGACAGCGCAAGTGTATTGTGTTCACCGCTCATCAAAGACATCATGATGAAATGATGATATTCCGCATAAGAATGAGGCATTTTTTAAACGCAGTGCGCTGAAGTGTGGTTGGATAAAAAAGTCAATCCATTCAGGAAATACGGGCGTATTCTTTTCTTTCGACAATGAGGCCGTTGGCAAAATAAAATGATTTACATAATCGTTTCTGATGAATATCTTCTGCTCACATAAAAATCACACAATAACTTTGAGATCGCAGATTGTTTTACTTTTACAGCATTCGTCCCCCCATTGTTGGGCAAATATAGATTGGGCCAGAGCACGAAAGTTAATACCACGTTTGCACAGCTCCTCCAACAGCACGACAAGATGCCACATACTGCGCCCCAGTCGGTTCGGTTTACAGACTACCCGTGCGTCCACCGCCGATAATGTCCTGACCAGTTTTTCAGTCCGGACTCCTGCCTACGGTTTTACGTTGAAGTGGTAACCCTGAGCACGCAGTTCTTCAGTCAGGCGTGGTGCACCGTAACGCTGTTATTGCTGGGTAAGATCAAAAAACTTTCAGGCAGCTAAGGAAAGTTGAACCAGACATTAGATGAAATATTTCAACCAATTACAGCACCAATTCAGTCACTGCCAGCCCACCAAATAAATCAAGGGGTTACATGAAAACGTAGCCCCTTTTTCTTTGGTAGTGACACTAAAATGGATGTAGTGTGAAGAATAATCCCGTTTACTCAATCAATAATACATATTGTTTCAATCTACGTTATTATCTCTTTGTAAAAATTGCCATTTATTAATCATTGAAAACTGCTTTTAGAACTTGATACAACGGGACTTAAATAAACACTTTTGATGATTTTTATTAACGAATTTTGCAAGGCTACATATATTTTTACGCATTTAAAAAACACTTGACATATACAAGATATAGGTGTATATTATTAGGTAAGTTTTACATATTGTTATTGAATTTTGTATGACTTTTAGTAAAATTTGCATTATAAACTGTACCTTTTCTGATGGTAAAATTTCGAGATTAAAAAATTAAGAAATTAAAAATTAATGAAGAAGGAGGTGCTGTTTGATAATGAGTAGTGTAATTGTGCCGATTATTGTCGGTGTTTTATGTGCATTGATTTTTGGTGTTATCGGTTTCGTGTTTGGCGGTGAGCATCGCAGAAAAACAAGTGAAAAAGAAATCGGTTCTGCAACTCAGCAGGCAACCAAAATTATAAATAATGCTTTAAATGAGGCAGAGGCTACTAAAAAAGCTAGGCTTGTTGAAGCAAAGGATGAAATACACAAGCTTCGTCACGATGCCGATAAGGAAATTCGTGAAAGAAGAACAGAGGTTCAAAAGCAAGAGAACCGCTTGAATCAAAGAGAAGAATATCTTGATAAAAGAGCAGATTCCCTTGAAAAGAAAAATGAAAATATCAGCGTTAAGCAAAAGCAGCTTGACGACAAGCTACTCGAAATCGACGGCATCAAGAAAAGCCAGTTTGATATGCTCGAGCGCATTTCAGGTCTTACTCAAGAGCAGGCGAAGGACCAGCTCCTTGCCAACCTTAATGAGGAACTTGACACTGAAAAAAGCAAGCGTATTCTTGAAAACGAGCAGATGATTAAAGACCAAAGTGATGTTTGGCTAAAGAAATCATCTCAACTGCAATTCAACGTTGTGCGGCTGACCACACAGCTGAAACAACTGTTTCGGTTGTTGCTCTTCCGAATGACGAAATGAAAGGCAGAATTATCGGAAGAGAGGGTAGAAATATCCGTTCTATCGAAACAATTACAGGTGTTGAATTAATCATTGACGACATGCCTGAGGCTATTACAATCAGTTCGTTTGACCCTGTCAGACGTGAGATTGCAAGGCTCACACTTGAGCATCTTATTCAAGACGGAAGAATCCATCCGACAAAGATTGAAGAATGCTTTGATAAAGCTACTCGTGAAGTTAAATCAAACAATTAAAACAGAGGGCGAAAAAGCAGTTCTTTCAGCTAATTGCGGTCAAATTCACCCTGAGCTTGTAAAGCTTTTAGGCAAGCTTAAATATCGTACATCATACGGTCAAAGTGTATTAAAACATTCGCTTGAGGTTTCATATATCGCAGGTCTTATGGCTGCCGAATTAGGAGCAGATGAAAAGCAGGCAAGAAGAG
>ENA-OQER01001419-OQER01001419.1-human-gut-metagenome-genome-assembly--contig:-NODE-1419-length-11491-cov-1.680746_pt1 | contig 11491 bp, 20 predicted proteins | sample MGYA00242797_ERZ504639 | MGnify/ENA primary metagenome ERZ504639 (study PRJEB26092, sample SAMD00036306) | human gut metagenome | host: Homo sapiens | study: EMG produced TPA metagenomics assembly of...
CGTTACGCACCACCCCGTCAGTAGCTGAACAGGAGGACAGCTGATAGAAACAGAAGCCACTGGAGCACCTCAAAAACACCATCATACACTAAATCAGTAAGTTGCAGCATCACCCATAAACTGGCTGGAATATATTTGCTGTCAGCATCACCTAATAGCACTTTAAGCGGGGCATCAATCGAGAATACCAGCGCAGCTACTTGTCCCAGGGTATTCGCAATGGCGTAAATCACCATTAAAGTATTACCTATGTTGTAATACTCGCCCAGCTTCTGAAAGGCGTAATATTGACCGTTAGTCATTAAGTCATCCGGGATATTACGCGAGTCAAACATCATCCCCATCGCCAGTGAGCCCAGAATGGCACAAACCGCAACCATCACCGCCAGGCATTAGCATCCCTTTTGGAAATTCTTTTCCTGGGTTGCGCGTTTGATTAACGTAAGGAGAAATCTTCTCTGCTCCGCCAACCGCGAAAACCAGCATTGAAATAGTGGTAATGTAGGTAAAGTCGATATGAGGAATGAACGTTTCCCAGGTAATGTTTGTGGTCGCAATATGCACTTCAGTAATCGCAGGCGCGGTTACCGCCATTGCCACATACAGGAGCGACATAACAAACATCGCAATCCCTGCCACAGAACCGACGATTTTCAGCGATTTCATACCGCGTGAAGCAACCCACATAAAGAAGATAAACAGCACCAGCGTTAACCCCTGTAACGCTACGACTGAATATTCTTTGATTAGCGAACCGTCGCCTTTCATCGCCCAACCGAGCGCAATCAGAATTGCCTGGGGTTTTGTGCCAGATAGGGAATATGCACCACCCAGTAGGTCCACGCGGCGAGATAAGCCAGTCCGGGTCCCATCGTGTGTTTAATCCAGGTACTGACCCCGCCCTTCCCATCTTTGAAGGTCGAGCCTAACTGACCAACAATTAGCGCATAAGGTGTGAAATAGAGTGCAAAGATAAACACCCATGAAAAACAACCACCAGCCCCTGGTTGCATAGTTATTAACAACGTTGCCAAAACCCCAGACAGTGATAAAAGACATCAGCGCAATGTTGTACCATCGCAGCTGTTTTTCCTGAACATTCCCAGCCATAGACAAATCCTTCGCCAAAATTAAAGGGGCATCTGTAAAACGTGGGATTATGCGCGGCAAATAAGAAGTGCGGAAATAGCGAAATGCAAAATTATAACCTGCTGCACATTTTATTTTTAAACGAATAAAATTTGGAATAAAGCAAGTCAGATAGAAGAAACAAAAAAGCAGAGTGTGAAACAGTAAGTTCACACTCTGCTTGAATTCATTTACACGTGAGCAACGGGTTTCGGCGTATGACCGGCGTTGCGCAGCAGCATCAGCAAATAGATAAACGATACGCTGGCGATCATGATAAACAATAAATTATCGGAGAAATTCTGCATTAGCATAGCGGTAAATGACGGGCCAAGCAGACTTCCCACGGTATAGCTCAACAGTAAGGCCTGGTTCATCGCCACCAGTTGATGATGTTCAACTTCTCACAAGCCCAGGCCATCGCCACCGGATATAGCGTAAAGCCAGCGGCACCGAGGATGAATAACGCAGGGGCCATCGCCGCCTGGCTAAGCATCGCGATACTGCCGAGAATGACGACAAAGACCTGAACACGCAACACCAGCAGTCGACCAAACTTATCCGCCAGACGTCCAATCGGCCATTGTCCGAGGATACCCGCACTGACCAGTACCGCCATCCAGAAACCAATACTGGCATTGCTCACCCCTTTGTGATTGAGGTACAACGGCATCAGGCATATAGAGATCCCAGAACGATTCCTGAGATAATGCAGCCATTCACGCCAAGCCGCGCCTGACGGAGTTTTAGCATTGCCGTAATTGACGTCGAATCATGGTTTTCAGCCTGCTGATTCAGCACACGCGTAAACAACAGCGGTAAGATCCCTGCCAATGTCAAACCTGTAACCCACGGCAATACGCTCATCAGCTCGGTTGAGACCTTGCTGACCAGTAACTGGCCTAAAAACGTTCCCACGTAATAAACCATCATGTATGCAGCAAGCAAACGCCCACGGTTACGTGACGTCCCACTGCACATCAGCGCGCTCTCAACAACCACCCAAATCATGGCACAGCGACGCCAGCGACAAAACGCCACGCCAACCAGCTCCAGAAACCAATCATCAGGCCAAGCCGGCACAGCCAGCGGCAAAAATGAAGGAGGCCAGATAATAGCTGCGGTTAAAGCCAATGCGTTTAATGACATACCCTGTCAGCAATGTACCGACAAGGTTGCCGGTAAAATAGGATGAGCTGACACGCCTACCTGCCATGTGGACATGTGTTCCTGGGCGAGCCAAAGCGGCACGAGTGTATTTAACACCGCAATCGCCAGAGTCAACAAAAGCAGGCCAGACAGCAAAAGCATGACAGGCCGGGTATACGTGGACATGAATTAAAACCGTGAGGAAGTTCAAATTTCATGCGCATCATGCCACCGCCAAAAACATTGTCAATGGGTGAAAATACGCGATATCCCAGCGGCGGTATTATCGATTTATATTACTCATTCATAACGCTAATGCTGAAGAGATGATTAGTCTCATCTGATTGTTTTTATTGAACTAACACAAATTTCATACGCTTCGTTCAGTCGAAAAATTTCATGGTCACAGCAAACTCATATTTCCCGTCTATGCTTTCAGAGCAATGCATCGCATCTGATCGATTTCAGACGTACCACTGACTCTCGAAAGGAGAAGAGGATGACCAAACCGTATGTTCGTCTTGATAAAAATGATGCTGCCGTTTTGCTTGTTGATCACCAGGCTGGTTTACTTTCCCTTGTACGGGATATCGAACCTGATAAGTTTAAAAATAACGTGCTGGCGCTGGGTGACCTGGCTAAGTATTTCAACTTACCAACTATTCTTACCACCAGTTTTGAAACCGGTCCTAACGGCCCATTAGTTCCAGAACTGAAAGCACAATTCCCCGATACACCTTACATTGCTCGCCCGGGAAATATTAACGCCTGGGATAACGAAGATTTTGTAAAAGCTGTCAAAGCGACAGGTAAAAAACAGTTAATTATTGCCGGTGTGGTAACCGAAGTTTGCGTGGCATTCCCGGCGCTTTCAGCCATTGAAGAAGGGTTTGACGTCTTTGTCGTGACTGACGCGTCAGGGACCTTTAATGAAATTACCCGGCATTCGGCATGGGATCGCATGTCGCAAGCTGGTGCGCAATTGATGACATGGTTCGGCGTGGCGTGCGAGCTGCATCGCGACTGGCGTAATGATATTGAAGGACTGGCGACGTTGTTCTCTAACCACATTCCTGATTATCGTAATTTGATGACCAGTTATGACACGTTAACGAAGCAGAAATAAAAGAGAACCGGGGCCGAAACCCCGGTTGTTACTGATTAGCTTGCGACGGCCATCCCCACGGTCATATGCAAACCATAGAATACGCCGCGACCGATTAATTCCCCTGCCAGAAGCAGAATGAATGAGACGGATAGTAGCGGAACCGCAGGCTGATAACCTTTTAGCTGTGGTGCAATCCACAAGCACAGGGCAACGGCCAAAAGCACGATCCGCCAGGACATCAGCGCACCATAGTCCGGCACCAGCGCTGCGGCCTGCTGCACAGAACTATGAATAGTCGCCAGCTCTGCGCCTGCATCACTGACACCACGCCACTCACTACCAGTGCCAGTACAGAAATTGCTGGCAGCAGACGCATCGCCCAGCCATCGACGCCAGCCAGACTCAACAACAGGTAACCCAGTAACGGGCCGCCCATAAACATCGTCAGGAAGAAGCCCATCGGCGTCCAGATGCTGTACCAGTCGGAACGGTATCAAGCTGTTATACACACGCACCATCATCCAGACAAAGATGACGCCAAGAACCATCGTCACTATCAGCCACAGCGTACGCAATGCCGGTGACAGCTTTTTCAGCATTGCCAGCAACCAGCCGATGCCGCCTACGGCAAAAAAAGATCGAACCGCTGGCGATTTCGTTACTGAGTGCTGAAGCCCCTACCCGGTTGAGCGAGTTAAAAGCGCGCATTGGTGAACCAAGATGGAGCATAGAGGCGATAAAGCCAATGCCCATCAGCACCCATAAACCAAACATGCAGGCGATAACACGCTGCTGGGCTTCTGCTCGCAGGTCGCCTTTGAGCAGCGCCAAAGCCAGAACGATAAAACCACCTGCTACACATTGCCCGAAGACCGTGAAGATCATCAGCGGCCATTCATGCCATCCACTTCCCATCTCACACCTCCTTCGGGTTTGCCAGATAGCCAGTGGTATCCCCGGTCGGGCGGCTATTGGCATTGGGTTTGATCACAATATTCGGTTTGGTAAAGTGAGCTCGCGGCAACGGCGCAACGGCCGCCAGATCGCCATGTTTTTTACGCAGCTCGTCGATAGGGCCGAAATCCAGCGCCCGCAGCGGACAAGATTCAACACAGATCGGCTTTTTACCCTCCGCAACACGGTCATAACAACCATCGCATTTGGTCATATGCCTTTCGTTTCGTTATATTGCGGTGCGCCATACGGGCAAGCCATATGGCAGTAGCGGCAGCCAATGCACACATCTTCATCGACCACAACAAAACCATCTTCACGTTTATGCATCGCACCGCTCGGGCAGACTTTAGTACAAGCCGGATCTTCGCAGTGGTTACATGAAATCGACAGATAGTAGGCAAACACGTTCTGGTGCCAGACACCGTTATCTTCCTGCCAGTCGCCGCCAGCATATTCATAAATGCGGCGGAAGCTGACTTCTGGCGTCAAATCTTTGTAGTCTTTACAGGCCAGCTCGCAGGTTTTGCAACCGGTGCAACGGCTGGAATCAATAAAAAATCCATACTGGGTTGTCATCGGTTACTCCTTACACCTTTTCAACCTGAACAAGGTTTGTATGTGACGGATTCCCCTTAGCGAGAGGAGACGGACGTTGAGTGGTCAGTACGTTGATACAACCGCCCTTATCGACACGTTTTGTATCCGGGTCATACCAGGCACCTTCACCCAGTGCGACCACACCCGGCATCATTCGTGGCGTCACTTTCGCCTCAATATGAACCTCACCACGATCGTTAAAGATCCTGACTTTATCGCCGTTGTTGATACCGCGTTTTTGCGCATCAAGCGGGTTGATCCACATTTCCTGACGGCAAGCTGCTTTCAGCACATCAACGTTGCCGTAAGTTGAGTGAACGCGAGATTTATAGTGGAAACCCGTAAGCTGCAGCGGATACTGTTTGTTCAACGGATCCTGATAACTTTCAAAGCCCGGCGTGTAGATCGGCAGTGGATCGATTACATCGCTTCTGGCAATTCCCAGGTAGCGGCAATGTCAGCCAGCGCCTGCGAATAAATCTCAATTTTGCCCGATGGCGTGGTCAGTGGATTTGCCTGAGGATCTTCACGGAAAGCTTTATAAGCAACGTGGTGCCCTTGTGGGTCGCGCTTTTTAAAGATCCCCTGCTTGCGGAACTCTTCAAACGTTGCAGTTCAGGAATCGCTTCCCGCGACTGGGCATACAGATGCCGCATCCACTCTTCCTGTGTACGGCCTTCAGTAAACTGTTGCTCAACGCCAAGACGTTTTGCCAGTTCGCTGGTCATTTCATAGATGGTCTTACATTCAAAGCGCGGTTTAATCACCTGATCGTTGAAAATCACGTAAGACATATTCCCGCAGGATGCATCCAGTGCAAAGTCCATCTGTTCGGAAGCGGTGCAGTCAGGCAGCAGGATGTCAGCATATTTCGCCGATGAGGTCATGTGGCAGTCGATAACCACAATCAGCTCGCACTTCTTATCATCCTGAAGGATTTCATGGGTACGGTTGATTTCAGAATGCTGGTTAATCAGGCAGTTACCGGCATAGTTCCAGATCATTTTGATCGGCACATCCAGCTTATCTTTCCCGCGTACACCATCACGCAGCGCTGTCATTTCCGGGCCACGTTCAATGGCATCGGTCCACATAAACATCGAAATGCTGGTCTGGATCGGGTTTTCCAAGGTCGGCATACGGACAAACGGTAAGCTGTATGAACCTTCACGCGCGCCGCTGTTGCCTCCGTTAATACCAACGTTACCGGTCAGAATCGCCAGCATCGAGATAGCACGGGTTGCGATTTCACCGTTAGCGTGACGCTGCGGGCCCCATCCCTGCTGATAAACGCCGGTTTGGTACTGCCGATTTCACGAGCCAGTTTGATGATTTTGTCTGCCGGAACACCGGTGATTTGTGAGGCCCATTGCGGTGTTTTAGCCACGCCATCTGGCCCTTCACCCAGAATATAAGCTTTATAGTGGCCATTTTTCGGCGCGCTAGCGGGCAGGGTTTTCTCATCGTAGCCAACGCAATATTTATCAAGGAATGCCTGATCCACCAGGTTTTCGGTGATCATGACATACGCCAGACCGTTAACCAGTGCGGCATCTGTTCCTGGACGAATAGGGATCCACTCATCTTCGCGCCCGGCACCGGTGTCGGTATAGCGCGGATCGATGATGATCATGCGGGCATTAGATTTCTGGCGTGCCTGTTCAAGATAGTAAGTCACCCCACCGCCACTCATTCGCGTTTCGCCTGGGTTATTACCAAACAGCACTACCAATTACTGTTTTCGATATCCGACGGGCTGTTACCATCTGCCAGCCGCCGTAGGTATAGTTCAAACCTTCCGCAATTTGCGCAGAAGAGTAGTCACCGTAATGGTTAAGATAACCGCCGCAGCAGTTCATCAGGCGCGCGACCAGGGTATTTCCCGGCGGCCAGGAGCGGGTCATGGTGCCGCCCAGCGTACCGGTGCCATAGTTCAGATAGATAGACTCGTTGCCGTACTCTTTGATCAGGCGCTGCATATTGGTCGCGATGATGTCGTAGGTTCTTCCCAGCTAATGCGCTCGAATTTGCCTTCACCGCGCGCCCCGACTCGTTTCATCGGATATTTCAGGCGGTCCGGATTGTAGACACGGCGACGCATGGAACGCCCACGCAGACAGGCGCGAACCTGGTGCAGGCCGTCGTAATTGTCATCGCCGTATTGTCCGTTTCGACATATTTGATTTCACCGTCCACGACGTGCATACGTAGCGGGCAGCGACTACCACAGTTAACTGTACAGGCGCTCCAGATAACCTTTCGTCTGATTTTGTTGGAATGGCGCTATCGACAGCGTGCGCAATCCGACTAAAAGGTAATGTTAATGCGCTGCTGGCCATTGCCAGGCCGCCGATCGCTGTCGTTTTTACCAAACCACGCGACTCACCTCAGCAGCCAATACCGCATCAGGGATTTCGTTTTCATAATGGCTCACTCAAGCTTGCTCACGATTGATTCCAGTAACAAACCGTATTGTGTAATTATTTCTATAGCAGTTCGCTATATAGGCTTGTATACATCGAATAATTTGAAAATCAAAGAGATAGGTAGATTTTCACTCGAAAGTAGTATTACGTGTAAGTGAGGAGTAATTATTGTTCGGTATCAAAGGGAGACAAAAAGCGCCCGCAGGCGCTTTTTAGATTCAGAAAAATTGGGTATTAGCCAATATATTCCAGTCCGTTCATATACGGACGCAGAACTTCTGGTACTTCAATACGACCATCAGCCTGCTGATAGTTTTCCATAACCGCAACCAGCGTACGACCAACAGCCAGACCAGAACCGTTCAGGGTATGAACCAGACGGGTTTTCTTGTCCGACTTGCTGCGACAACGTGCCTGCATACGACGTGCCTGGAAATCCCAAACGTTGGAGCAGGAAGAGATCTCACGGTAGGTGTTCTGTGCCGGGATCCATACTTCCAGGTCGTAAGTTTTGCAAGCGCCAAAGCCCATGTCGCCAGTGCAAAGGATGATTTTACGGTACGGCAGGCCCAGCAACTGCAGGACTTTTTCTGCATGACCAGTCATCTCTTCCAGCGCCGCCATTGAGTCTTCCGGGCGCACGATCTGCACCATTCAACTTGTCGAACTGGTGCATACGGATCAGACCACGGGTGTCACGACCATATGAACCGGCTTCAGAACGGAAGCATGGGGTGTGGGCGGTCATCTTAATTGGCAGATCATCTTCATCGATGATTTCACCGCGCACCAGGTTAGTCAGCGGAACTTCTGCCGTTGGGATCAGCGCATAGTTACTGGTGTCTGCTTCTTCTTCCAGCGGACGAGTATGGAACAGATCGCCAGCAAATTTCGGCAGCTGACCCGTACCGTACAGCGTGTCCTGGTTAACCAGGTACGGAACATAGTTCTCACTGTAGCCATGCTGTTCGGTATGCAGATCCAGCATAAACTGCGACAGTGCGCGGTGCATGCGAGCAATCTGCCCTTTCATTACCACAAAGCGGGAACCGGTCAGCTTAACTGCGGCTGCAAAGTCGAGGCCAGAGTGCATTTCACCCAGCGTCACATGGTCACGAACTTCAAAGTCAAACTCACGCGGGGTGCCCCAGCGGCTGACTTCGACGTTGTCATTTTCGTCTTTACCTACCGGCACTTCATCTGCAGGCAGGTTAGGGATGGTCAGCGCGATATCGCGAATTTCAGCCTGTAAGCATCCAGCTCGGCTTTTGCTGCATCCAGCTCTTCGCCCAGTTTGTTCACTTCCAGACGTAAAGGTCGATATCTTCCCCGCGCGCTTTCGCCTGGCCAATGGATTTCGATCGGGAGTTACGCTCCGCTTGCAGGTTTTCCGTTTTGACCTGCAATACTTACGACGCTCTTCAAGAGCGCCCAGCTTATCTACATCCAGCTTAAAGCCCCGGCGTGCCAGTTTTTCAGCGACTGCGTCTGGCTCATTACGCAGCAGATTGGGATCGAGCATGCTTATCCTGTGCTTATCGAATTAAATGGGAGATGTGGCCACAGCCTGCGACCACAGGGATACAGTAACAACATTACCGCAACGATAACATTAACGGTAGCGTTTTATGGGGCTATTTTGATCCTGTTCAGCCAGCCAGGCGAGCTTTTCGCCAATCTTGCCTTCAAGGCCCCTGTTTGTCGGGAAATAATAGCGTGTTTGTGCTATTTCCGGCGGGAAGTAAACCTCACCGGCAGCATAAGCGTTTGCTTCATCATGAGCGTAACGATATTCCTGCCCGTAGCCCATTTCCTTCATTAATTTCGTCGGCGCATTACGCAAATGAACCGGCACGTCATAATCCGGACGTCGCGAGCATCCGCCAGCGCGGCTTTAAACGCAGTGTAGACAGCGTTGCTTTTTGGCGCGCAGCTAGGTAAACAATCGCCTGAGCAATGCGCGTTCACCTTCCGCCGGGCCAACGCGAGTAAAGCAATCCCAGGCCGCAATTGCCACCTGCATCGCCCGTGGGTCGGCATTGCCGACATCTTCGGAAGCAATTGCCAGGCAACGACGCGCGACATATAACGGATCGCCACCGGCGGTAATAATTCGCGCATACCAGTAGAGCGCCGCATCGGGTGCGCTACCACGTACCGACTTATGCAGTGCGGAAATCAGATCGTAAAAGCGATCGCCTTTGTTATCAAAGCGGGCGCTACGTTCACCTGCGATTTCGGTCAGTAATTCAGGCTTCAGGACCCGCTTACCGCTATCATCGACTTCGGCCATATCCGCCATCATTTCCAGCGTATTTAACGCCCGGCGCGCGTCGCCATTCACCAGTTCAGCAATGGCGCGTCGTGTTTCATCTGGCAGAACAATATCCTGACCACCATAGCCACGGGTTTTGTCTTCCATCGCCTGAGTTAGTACTTGCTCAATATCCTCTGTACTCAGGGATTTCAATAGATAGACACGGGCACGGGAAAGCAGTGCCGAATTAAGCTCAAACGACGGGTTTTCAGTGGTTGCGCCAATAAAAGTGATGGTGCCGTCTTCAATATGTGGCAGAAATGCATCCTGCTGGCTTTTGTTGAAACGGTGAACTTCATCAACAAAAAGAATAGTGCGGCGACCTGCATTGCGATTTTGCCGGGCGCGCTCGATCGCCTCGCGAATTTCTTTCACGCCAGAGGTGACGGCAGAAATACGTTCCACATCAGCGTTCGCATAGCGGGCAATCACTTCAGCGAGGGTTGTTTTGCCGGTACCCGGTGGCCCCCAGAGGATCATAGAATGTAAATGCCCGGCTTCGATAGCGCGCGGCAACGGCTTCCCCGCAGCCAGCAAATGTTGCTGGCCGATATACTGTGCTAAATTTTCTGGCCGCATACGCGCGGCCAGAGGTTGAAAAGTATTATCCGAAAAATCGAGCGACAGATTGCTCACTCAGGTGCCTCTACTTACGTTGATCATCTACGTGACGCCTTGCGGCGGGGTGAAGGTAAATTTCGCTGCATCCACAGCCCCATTTTGCTGGGATTTCAGTTGATAACTGCTGCGCTGATCGTCCTGCTCCACCGCGCTAAACTGATGGATTGTGCCATCACGTCCCACGTTAATGGTGAACTGCTTCAGATTGCCATTGCTGGCTTTCGGCGTCAGGACAAAGTCATCGCCATTCTGTTTGATATTGTACTGCTGCCAGTCGCTGGACTGGTTGCGGGCAATCAGCATAAACGGCGTATTACCGGTGGCATCTTTCAGCCAGGTTGCCGTAGCTTGCTCAACGAACGGGTTATAGAACCACAGTGTTTTACCGTCAGAAACCAGAATGCTTTCATCAGGTTGTGTCATATGCCAGTTGAATAAGTTTGGACGTTTCACCCACAGATCGCCCTGACCTTCCTGCACCGCCGCGCCGCTACCGTCAGTCACTTTTTGTGTGAAGCTGGCGTGGAAGCTGCTGACTTTATCCAGGCGGCTTTTCAGATCGCTTGCGGCATCAGCCCAAACGCTGCTTGCTACTAAGCTTGAGAGTAATGCACAGGTGATGGCAATTTTTTTCATCATTATTCCTCAAATTACGTCACTCCCGATCGGGAGTTCCCTCTACTCTCTATTCCAGGCTAATAATCAGCTTGAGGAAAGAAGAAAATACTGAATTTTCAGTTGATAGAGTGCCGGATGCGACGCTACCGCGCCTTATCCGGCAATGCATTAATTAGTCAAACGGCGGTGGGGCCAGCACTTCACGATTACCGTTGTGCCCTGTTCGCTGACAATCCCCTGCGCTTCCATCTGTTCGATAATACGCGCTGCACGGTTATAACCAATGCGGAACTGACGCTGTACGCCAGAAATTGACGCTTTGCGTTTTTCAGTGACAAACTGCACCGCCTGATCGAACAACGGATCCAGTTCTTCAGCGCCATCGAAACCGCCCGCGCCACCTTCGCTTTCACTGTCGGAAGTGATGCCATCAACATACTGTGGGCGACCACGCGCTTTCCAGTCCTGCACCACGGCATGAACTTCCTGATCGCGAACAAAAGCACCATGGACACGTACCGGCAACGTGGAGTTCGGCCCAGAGTAGAGCATATCCCCCATCCCCAGCAG
>ENA-OQER01001420-OQER01001420.1-human-gut-metagenome-genome-assembly--contig:-NODE-1420-length-11477-cov-12.706872_pt1 | contig 11477 bp, 15 predicted proteins | sample MGYA00242797_ERZ504639 | MGnify/ENA primary metagenome ERZ504639 (study PRJEB26092, sample SAMD00036306) | human gut metagenome | host: Homo sapiens | study: EMG produced TPA metagenomics assembly of...
ATATAATAATAAAGTAAAGAAAAAAGAACAAAACAGAAGTTGAACCCCTCTTAAAAATAACTGAAACAACTGAAACTGAAACAACTTTTCAGCCCCCGTGTCCCTTTTCTCTCCGAGGCCTGTCTATCTCTTCAGCTGCCATTCCACGAGCGCCGCCTGAGCGATGCTGGCTTCCTCACCGATGGTCTGGCTGATGTTCACCCTCTCGTCCTCAAACACCTTCAGGGTGAGCTGTATGGCTCCGTCCTTGGTCTTGGAGAGTCTGCCGTGGGCGAGTTTTCGGATGAGTTCCGACTGCGCCCTGAGCCTTGGCCGGCGTATGAAGTCGAAGGTGCCGTCGAAATGCTGCTGAGCCAGTCCCATTGCCCGGAAGCGGGTCAGCGGTAGCGCTACGGGTTCCGAGGGCGTGAAGAGGAACTTGTCGGTTCCGTCGTAGTGGGCCACTCCCTCTATCTGCCAGTGGTCAGGCTCTCCGATGAAATAACTGTTTTCATCATTTGTGTTGTGACTGTTGAAGCAATGATGATTGCCCTGTTGATTTTTGATTTTTTCCATAATCTTGATTGATTTTGCGAGCGAAGAAGAGTCGTGTAAGTATTGGATTTTGCGCGCGCCTTTACCCCTCGGGAACCATTCTTACGCTGCTTTTCTCAACTCAGATTAATGAATTTGGATTACTTTTCTCCCAAGCCGAATTTGTACAAGTCGGTGATGAGGATGTCCTGGAACACTCTACCCTCGACTGGTGCGTGGTGAATCTCAGCGTCACCGCCACCACATCCCCTTTCTGGAACCTGAATTGTGCCATTTGTCCCAGCATCGTTGCCACGAACTGGTTTTCAAACTTACCTCCCATTTCCTGCAACACGATGTTGCATTTCGCGAGCTGTCCGTTCTCACTCTGTTGGCACTGTACAGTGAAGCTTTCGCCCTGCTGTACTACTCTCATAATTTTAGCTTGCATAAAAAAACTCAGCATCCGCTTATCTGAAGGACAGGCGGCTTCGTTGCCCCATATCTCGGATGACGGGGGCAAAGGTAGGGAGAAAATGGTGGAAATCCTAAAGAAAAAGTAGATTACAATACCAACATAACATTGATAATCAACGAGATATAAAAAGTAAAGAAACAACTAAAAAGTAGATTAAAAACAGAAAAAGTAGATTACAAAAACGAATAAAATAGATTGAGAATAATTGAAAATCTACTTTATGTAAAAAAAGTCAATTAAAATTTTACAAAAGTGTTTTTTAGTTTACACTAATACAAGAAAAGTGTATCGGCAATAATTTACCAATACACTTTTTGCATTATTTTGAGAAAAACACGTTGAAAAAATCTACCTTTTCAAGCACTAAATTCCATAAAATCGGCATCTTTGCTGTCTGCAAACAGAACATTTATGTTGGAAAAGAAGCGTTTTGCACATTCAGAGTTCTTATCGTACTTCGCTCCCTGTTTGTTTACAGCAGCATATTTTACCACCTTATGATTGCCGTTATAATTGTCGATAAAATATTCTACGGCCTTCTTTACATTAGTGTGCAAAGCCCATTGACAGAAATAAAACTCATACATCCCCATCTGCTTCTGTTTGAAGTCAGCTGGCAACAACTCATCAAAGTGGGTTATCACGTACCTGATTTTTTTCACAATCTTGGGGTTGTTGCCCCATAGCATAATCTCTTTGCTGGTGATGTCATTTTTTCCCATCAAGGCTTCGATGAGGAAGTAATGATCCATGTCGGCACGATTGTGCTTATGAAATTCGCCCTGTGCGAAACCTTCTTCTGTAGCGTATTCTGCCCGCTTGCAGTAGGATGGTGTGATGGATTTGAGATTTTGCAGCACATCTTCATTAAAGAGAATGATTTGATACGCCATCCGCTCGTATGCCCCTCGTCGGTATTTGTCAAGTGAAGCCCAGCTTCTTGACGGATTGTTGCGTATTGCCTTTTCTTCTTCAAGGATGCCCGTACACACTTCCATGCATTCCTCTTCTGCCTTGAAAAACTGCTTCAGTTCTTGGTACAAGCCTGTGCTACAGCAGGAAATGTGCTCAAATCAAAAATGTTCGACTCGCAGACACCCTTGCTCAACAGGGAATTCTCATACACAGATTTGCCTGGTAGGTCGAATGTTGCACATTGTGCAGCCGTGGGATGTTTTGTCGGACAAAATTTCTTTAGGATATTTTTCAGTGGCGACATGTGGCTTCTCATCTTTCTCAGCAGCGTACTGACAGAGTTGTAATAGTCGTTGTGGTTTGTAGCAAATTCCTGATTAAAGCTATTTTCGTATTTATGCAATCGTCCCAGCTCTTTTTCCATTTTTTCGCGAGCTTGTCCGATGTATTCTACAAAACGTTCTATGTCTTTTTCATCCATGTGCTTCATGAGTAAAGCACTCATCAGTCGGTCAGCGCCTTGGGCTTCAAAATCAGCCACAATTTCCTTCACTTGATTCAATCTGTCAAGTGTCGGTTCTATGTCGGTATAATAATATGCCTTTTTACAATTTAAAATTTGTTCTTCTTTCACTTTTGTTTTTTTTAAATGATTTAAGTTTTAAGTGCAAATATACAAAAATATTATTAGATACAAAATGAAAGTAAGAAGTTTTTTTCGAGTTTTTTTTATCTTTTTGTCCCCAAATCGCCTTTACAACCGACTTTTCTTCTTCTGCCCTTGACTAAAAAGGGAGTTGCGCAGAAGCATCTGCTTCGTCACTCGCCATCGGGCAGCCTTCCAACTTTTGCAAATCCTCAATATGGCTTATCAGATTGCCGTAGTTTTCGATATTTTCCATTTCCTCGCGCCTCTCTTTGCTCATTCTGCAAAATTCTTCTTCCTGTTCAATTCCAGCAAATCTTCGTCCGCACAGGTTGGCAGCAATTCCAGTCGTGGAACTGCCGCTGAATGGGTCAAGAATCCAGTCGCCAGGGGTGGTGGAAGCAAGAATCATACGAACAAGGAGACGCAAGGGCTTCTGCGTGGGATGCTTGCCGCAGGTCTTCTCCCAACGTCCGATGGCAGGCAAGCGCCAAACATCAGTCATCTGTTTGCCATCATTCAGTTCATTCCGCTCTGCAGCGACATTCAACCGTTGGAAAGGAAATAAGGAGGGTCGGCAAATACCATGTCGAACTTGTAAGCAAACTCAAAGGTGAGTTTCTTATCCACAAGAACTTTTTAGGCGTTTTAGTATTCTATATATGTGATTTTTTGGATAATGCTCTTCTTGAAAATGCTTAGGCTCGTCTTTCCAAATGTAATCAACAACGGCTTTAATGTCTGCCTTTTGTTCTTCTGTTAATAGTTGCTTTACGATAAGGTCTGTCGTATCAAATCCCGCTTCTTCAATCCAAGGATTTTCTTTTAGAAGATTGCATCTTGCTTCTTTAGCATTTTTCCCAAAAGCTCTACCGAGAACTTGACAATTCTCAATATTGTTTTCATTTGGGTCTTGCGTGAAACCTTCTGTAGTATAAAAAATGTATTCTGACATAATTGTACCTTTAAAATAATTGTTGTTAAATGAATCCCTCGCTTGCTCTTGCTTTGCACATGAGCTCATACTGCCTGTAGATATTCTCATAGCTATGGAAAGCAACACGGCCTTTTACATCCTTGAAAGCCGTTCTACTCATCACTTTGTCAAACTGCTCCTTACGGTTCTGAGGTGCGACAATCAAGAAGCGACTATTGAAGTCTTGTAAATCACAAAACTTTGTGACAGAGTTTTGAATGTCAGTAGAATGCTCTACTTCAAAGAAGCTATTGGGCATATTGCGCTCATTGAACCAAATGACATCTACAGTCCTTGCCCTGTCTGTCAGATTCTCGTATGAAAATTCGGGAATATGGATTGTTGTGCAAATATCTTTCAGAGGCTTTTCAAGGAACTTGCGGTTTTGGTCCTGCGCAGGGACATAGGTCGCAAAATGCTTCATGTTGCCTATCTCAATGATAAGGCCTTGATAGTAACCATGTGTAAATTGCTCAATGCTCTTTTCTTCCTTCGGGCAGATGTCGAATTTATGCATCACTTCTTCGCGACATTCCTCCAATGCCCAAAGTCCAGGTTGTATTCTAAATATCTCGTCAGACTGCTGCACGATTCTTCGGATTGATTCATTGGGTGTCTTGGTTGCCCACGATTTTGTATCTACGAGATGATACAAATCGCCAAGAGTCGCATACCCGCCTGTTTTGCGAAGCGTGTCTATCACTTGTTGTGCCTGTGTATATTTCTGTTGCGCCATAATGACTTTACTTTAATAAGTTTCTGTCTCCAGTATCTTCGAGGATTCTCATCTGCTGGATGGCAATCTGGTTAGCTTGATGAGACGTTCTGATTGTGGTATTCCATCGTTGATAAACACAGCGTTGAGATTCTCCATTTTTGATAGGCAGATAAGTTCGTTGATGCTTGCATAATCACGAATGTTGCCTTTCTTGTCGGGATTCTGCTCACGCTTTATCTTAGCCATAATCCTTAGTCTTTAGTTATCACAAATCGGTAAGTCGCATTGTCCCAATTATCAAAGTCAGCTGGAAGTTTCATTTCCAGTTGTTCAATAAGCTGGCCTTAGCCGCCAACCCATTTGATGAAAGGTTTTGCTTTTGAATTCATTTTATTTTTAGTTTAATTAAAGCAAAAGTAATATTTCTTTTTCAAATTATCGTCTTTATTACTTTCTTTAACTTATTTTTTGTGTTTTCCGTCCCTGCCACCAAACAGATTTGCCTGCAAATCGCCTTTCTGTCGGTCGATTTCTTCTGCTTTTGATCTAAAACGAGTTAAGAATTTCTATCTCGATCTAAACTTTTTGGTGGTTTGGTCAGGATTGACGACCTTTGCATCGACAATAATTGTTTAACTCGACTTTCGTACCTAATTTTAAATACCTCGAATTCGGTACAATTAAAATTCGGATAAATGTACGGTCACATGAAATGGATGAATACAAAGGAACTGGTTTCGCTGCTCAAGCGGTTCCCGAACGAAGAGGTAGAAGTGGTGGACTATCAGGACGGAAGCCTTGCTTCTGCTCTTTTCGGGATGATGGCTGACGGGGAGAAATGCTTTCGCCTCACCTGGGACGGGGAGACAAATACTTACTCCGAAGCCGAGGTGCTTCGCTCTTACGGCAACAGATATTGGAAAATCGTGTCCTCGCTTTTCTTGCGAAGTGAGCATGAGAGGCAAATCGCCCTCAGAATGGTGGAGGAACTTGGTTTGCTGGGGTGTTTGGACGACATCATTGCCGAACACGGGCTCGACAATGTGCGAGTGTGCGAGCATTGCCATCGCCTGATGGACGAGGGCTGGCTTGTGGATGATGTCAGAACCTTTTGTTCGGACGAATGCCTGCAAATCGCCTTCCCCGACATCCGCCTGTCCGAGCTCCTTGATGATTCGCATGACGAGTGCTTTGCATACTGGACAAAGTGGGAGGAGTGAAGCCAGCGATTTTCAATTCCGCTATGCGCCGGTAACTTTGGGTTCAGGGCGTGAGAATTTAATAGGATTCTTGATGACAATCTATCATTTTTCTATGTTTTTGCTTGGTAGTTTCAGAATTAAAACGTAATTTTGCTGATGAAAATCAATTAATTTTAAAATAAGGATTAAATATGGATACTTCAGTTATAAATAATCCTCAGCTTTTAGTAACAGTTTCCGACCCTACTATGTTGACAAAGTTGAAAAACGCCATTAAAATGTTGAATGGTGTTAGTTCTATTTCTGTTTTGAAGCCAAAGAAGACAGGACTGGAATTAGCCGAAGAGGACAAGGCAAAAGGCAGAGTTACCCACTGGAATTCCGTCGACGAAATGTTTAACTCTATTTTAGGTGAATAATGTATAAACTCGGAACGACCAAAAGATTTGACAAGGCACTAAAGCTGTGTCAAAAACGAGGCTATCCCATAACAGAACTTTAAAAAGCTATAGCTCTATTGGTAGAAAACGGAAACCTGCCATCAGAATATAAACCACATATTCTTCATGGCAACCATGAAGGTACAAAAAGATAATGTTACACTACCTCCTTTTCAGCAGCACGAAGATGATGACGGGGGCACCAAGAAGTGGGGTGACTGCTCCGAGGGGAATCATGCCGTTCTGAGTGGGAAGGGCGCAAAGCCAGTTGCACAGCAAGGCGATGACCGAACCCAAGAGCATCGTGGAGGGCAAGAGAACTCGATGATTCTCGGTCGTGACGAAGAGACGCGCAATGTGGGGCGTGGCCAAACCGATGAAGGCGATGGGACCGCAGAAGGCGGTGACCGTGGCGGTGAGAACGCCTGTGACAAGGAGCAGCAGAAGGCGGAGCCTGCGGGTGTCGTAACCCAGGTTCTCTGCATACAGCTCACCCAGGAGAAAGGCATTGAGAGGCTTGACAAGCGCCAAAGCCGCCAGGAGGAAAAGACCGATCACTACGGCTGCCACAGGGATGCTGGCGAGCGAGACGTTGCCGAAACTGCCCATTCCCCAGACGGTGTAAGACTTCACACCCTCGCTCGTGGCAAAGAAGTTGAGCAGCGTGATGGCGCTGTTGGCCAGATAACCGATCATCAAACCGATGATGAGCAGCATGGTGCTGCTGCGCACTACAGCCGAAAGTGCCGAGATGAGCGCCGTCACCGCCAAGGCGCCCACCAAAGCCGAAAACAGTACCGCCGCATAACCCGCCAGGGAGAGGGAGCCTGCCGACAGACTGCCGCCCATGCCCAGCATGACGACTGCCACCGCAAGGGCTGCTCCGCTGTTGATGCCAAACACATCGGGACCCGCCAAAGGATTGCGGAAGGTGGTTTGCAACAGGAGTCCGCTAACAGCAAGAGCCGCTCCTCCCATCAGCGCCATAATGGCCTGAGGCAGTCGCGACTCTATGATGATGAAGCGCCAGGTGTCGGACGCTTCTCCCGTAACGTTTCCTGTAAGAACTGCCCATACGTCGGTCAGGGGAATGCTGACGCTTCCCATGGCGAGGTTGAGTACGAAGAGCACAACCAGCAACAGGGTTGCTGCCGTAAGGCGACGATGGTTTGGGGACTTTTCATAAATGCAGCTTTGAGTCTTTTGAAAATGTTACGACTGCAAAGTTACATTTTTCCTGCAACCGGCAAAAAATTTATTGAAGTTTCGAATGGCTTTTTATCCATCTCCACACCAAAGCGACGCCTGGAATGATGCAGGCCACGAGGTCGGCAAGTCCTGCTGCTGCCATCATGCTCGCATCGGCATGAAGCGTGGTGTAAGACTCGGTAGGAATCAGAACGCCCTGAAGCACAACGGCGTAGACCAGGAAGACAAGCAGCTCGCGGGTTGTTGCCTTGCTGTGATAATTGAACTGCTGTGGATGGTGTGAAAAATGCTTTTCACAGCCTCAGCTACGTACTTCTGAAAGCCAAACTCGGGCATTCTCCATCCCGTACTGCCCCACTCTGCGTTTGCGTTGCCAAGATTCATGTTGGCTTGATTCATTGTCAGTTCCATAAGCCTAATCATTTAATTCATGTTTCTTTTTCTAATGCAAAAGTACAAGAGCCATATTACACCATGATGTAGAACGTGTTACAATCGTGTGACATTTTTATCGGGAGGTTCGCAAAAAAGCACGCCCTGTAAGGTAGGGCGTGCTGATTGTGTCCCTTACAGGTTGACCTTAATACCTGCGTTGATCTTCACACCGTAGTACTCCACTTGCATGGTGCGGTTCTTCTCACCTTGATAGTAGCGCAAAGGCTGGTTGAGCAGGTTGTTGGCGTTGGCGTAGACTGTAAACTTCTGCTTCTTTCCCCAGGTGTAGCTGGCGTTGAGGTCGAGATAGTTCACGTTGTCGTAGTAGCGGTCGAGAGCACGGCTGGTGCTCATCTGGTCGATGAACGAAGAAGCGAAGTTGTAAGACAGACGGAGGCTCAGTCCACACTTCTCGAAGAAGAGCGAGGCATTGGCAGTATGCTCAGGCGAGCCAGCCACCTTCACGTCGTCGCCGTCCTCGATGCCGAGGCGCTCGTTGAAGTTGCGCGTGGTGCTGTGAGTGTAGGTGTAGTTGCCGTAGAAGCCGAGGCATTTCAGGGCTGGTGTGATGAAACCGAAGTCGCGCTGATAAGCCACTTCCACACCATACACACGGGCGTCGTAGGCGTTGATGTTCTGAGTCACCGCAAACTGCTTGTCAGCATTGTCGCCCGAGAGTCCGAGGTCGCTGCCCAAGTATTTGTTGGAAGCCCACTCCACGTTCACGTTCTTGATGTCCTTATAGAAGAGTCCCAGGCTCACCAGTCCCACACTCTTGAAGTAGTGGTCGGCAGAGAGGTCGATGTTGAGCGCTCTTGCCGGCTTGGTGTTAGGATCGCCGATGGTAGCCTCCTCGTCGGCAATATTGAAGGTCTTGTTGGCGATAAGTGCCGAATACTTAGGACGCGAGATGGTCTTGGTGATGGAGGCTCTGAGGCTTCCGTCGTCCGAGTATTTGTACTTCAGCAAGAGGCTTGGCAGGAGGTCTGTATAGTGACTCTTGATGTCGCCTGTAGGCTTCATGGTTGGGTCGCCGTCCTCGGGAATGTCCACATTGTAGCCGCTGGTCTTCAGGTCGGTACGCTCCACGCGCAGACCCAGGGTGGCTGAGAGTTTCCTGCCTATCTTCTGGTCGAAGCGCAGGTAACCGGCTGTTATCTGCTCGCGGATCTTATAGTTGCCGGCTTCCTCCTCGTAATTCTCTATTCCCTCATACTGGCTGAAGTCGATTTTGCCCAACGTGCTGATCGAGATGAATGGCGAGTTGGCAGGATACTGGCTGCCCGGCATGAAGCCGTCGCGAATCTGCAGCGAGGTGTTGCTGCGCCAGTCGTCGCCCAGCACCTCCTCGGGGTCGTAGTCGAAGAATGAGGTGGTGCGCTTCTTGTTCTTGCTGGTGTACTTGGCACCAAACTTCAGGGTGTTGCCGTAGAGACCCTTGCAGAGCGGCAGGGTGAAGTTGAGTCGTCCCTTCCACTCGTTCTCCACGATGTCCTGGTTGGAGTTGTTGAGCTCGTCGAGCACCCAGTGGCTGTCGTCGAGTGATGGGAGCGATTTGGCGTAGTAAGGCTGCTTGTCGCCCACGTCCTGGAAGCCGTCGCCGAAGTCGATGAACTCGGTTTCACTCTTACCATATTTATATTTATAGGAAGCATAGCGCTCGTTGGGTCGCTCCTCGGTGGCTCGCGAGTAGCTGGCAGCCCAGTCCATCTTCAGGTTGCCCAGCTGGTGCTCTCCGTCGAGGGTGTAGTCCATGGTCTGCTGCAACTCCAGTCGGGCGTTCTTCTGGTCGGACGAGCCCGCCTTGGTCTGTAACACGACGCTCTGCTTGGAAGCCTTGCTGTTCAGCTTCTTGTAGCTGATGCGGTAACGGTTCTCCCAGTCGCTGCGACGATTGTAAATGCCTTTGAACGAAATCTTGTGCAGGGGGTTGAACTTATAGTCTAAAGCCAGGGAGTAGCTCTGACGCTCACGGGTGACGTAGTACTGGCGCACCTGAGCCTCCTTCAGCTCTATCTCCTTGTCGTCGTTCTCCTCGTATTCGAACTCGGTATTGTCGGAACCTCCGGGAGCATACTGATAAGAGGCAGAGGCCATGATGCCCAGTCGGTTCTGGAAGAATCGGTTGCCCCATGTTGCTGCCAGGTCCCATTGTGGTTTGCCGCTGATCCATGTGTAGCCTGAACCGACGTTGAAGTTGAGCACCTGGTGGCTGGGGGTGTTTTTGGTCACGAGGTTGATTTCGCCTCCGATGGCGTCGCCGTCCATGTCGGAGGTCACCACCTTGTTCACCTCGATGGTCTGAATCATGTCGGCAGGAATCAGGTCGAGCTGCACGTTGCGGGTGTCGCCCTCTGCCGAAGGCATTCTGTTGCCGTTGACGGTCACCGAGGTAAGGTCGGCAGAAGTGCTCTCACCTGTCCGAACCTGGCCTCACCCTGGTCGTACTGCACGTTGATGCCGTTGATGCGTTTCAGGCGTCGCCGATGTTAGAGTCGGGGAACTTGCCCACCTGGTCGGCGCTCACCACATTGGTCACACCCATGTTCTCCTTCTGCATCTGCAGGGCCTTGCGCTGACCGTAGAAGGCTCCGTTCACCACCACTTCCTTGAGCTCGTTGCCCTCGCTCAGGATGATGTTTCGCTCCACGTTCTTGCCCACCAGCTTGATGACGTAGGTCTTGGGCGAATAGCCACGTAGGACACCTTCACCTTGTAGGTTCCGGGCTTCATGTTGGGCAGGGTGTAGAAACCGTTCACATCGCTTGTTACTCCTGTATGCAAATCTTCCACCATGATGGTTGCTCCCGGCAAAGCCTGATGCTCTGCGTCGACAACACGTCCGCTGATGACTCCGCCCATCAGGACATTGTTTTCGGGTTCTGTCACGGCGACTGCTGCGCCTGTGGCTGTCAGCATCAGGGCCGAGAATAATACTTTCTTGAGATTCATAAAATTTTCCTGTATAATGATTTTTTTGATTTGAATTTACTTCTTCACCTTTTCTATGGTGTGGATGATTTTTCCGTCCTTGTCGATCATCGACATTCGGAGCTGCTTCTTGTCGGCTGAAATGACCGAGAAACCGTCGGCTGAACTGCAGAACACAGTACCATCGGTAGGCTTCACAGGACGGGCCAGAGATGAAGAGGAGTTGACCACGTAGTCGATGTTGTCGCCCTTCTTCTGGATGTGCTGGAAGTTGTGGATGTGTCCGCAGGCGTAGATGGCCACATTATTATATTTATGGAGTACGGGCAACAGGCGGTTCTGCATGTCGAGACGCTCGTTCTCCTTCTTCGTGGTGTAGGCATAGATGGGATGATGGCCCACTACGATCACCCAGTCTTCCTTGGCATTCTTCAGGGTCTCGTCGAGCCAGGCGAGCTGAGCCTCCACGTCCTGCTTGCAGGCATCGGGATATTTGACAGAGGCCTTGCGGTAAGAGTCGATGAGAGGAGTGGTGTCGAGGAACACCACGCGAAGGGTGGTTCCCTTGTGGTCGAACACCTTGGTGTAATATTTCTCTCTCATCATCCAGCGGCGGCTCACCTTGCCGTAGTCCATGAAAGCCTGTGTGTTGCCACGATACTCATGGTTGCCACAAACGGCGAACCAGTCGAGCATCAGTCGGGATGAGAGTAAACCCATTCGTAATTGGTGAGCCACAATGGATCCTGGGTGGAAGCCACTCCGTTGAAATGATGAATGTCGCCCGCTGCAATCACGCACTCAGGACCTACCACGTCGCCATCTCGCCCATCAGTTCGGCAATGGGTTTCTGGTCGTAATAGCCGTTGCGGCCCATGTCGTTGGTCATGTAGAGTGTGATTTCGCCCTTCAGCTTCAGCATTCTGCAGCATTCGCCTTCCAGTTAGGATTCTGCTGAATGGCGGTCGCCGCACTCTGCGAGCAGGTGGTTACTGCCGTGTTTTGAGCTTTGCT
>ENA-OQER01001421-OQER01001421.1-human-gut-metagenome-genome-assembly--contig:-NODE-1421-length-11461-cov-2.032292_pt1 | contig 11461 bp, 7 predicted proteins | sample MGYA00242797_ERZ504639 | MGnify/ENA primary metagenome ERZ504639 (study PRJEB26092, sample SAMD00036306) | human gut metagenome | host: Homo sapiens | study: EMG produced TPA metagenomics assembly of...
TTATCATATCAGGTATAAGTTCAATTCGAATCAGGAAGATATTTTGGAACGGGCTGTCGCTGCTGCCAAATATGCCAAGAGATATGTGGAAGACGTCGAATTTTATTGCGAAGATGCCGGACGTACTGACAACGAATATCTGGCACGTGTGGTAGAAGCGGTCATCAAGCTGGCGCGACAGTTGTCAATATCCTGATACGACCGGTTATTGCCTGCCGGACGAATATGGGGCGAAAATCAAATATCTGATGGATCATGTAGACGGTATCGAGAATGCTATCATTTCTACCCACTGTCATAATGATTTGGGGATGGCTACCGCCAATACTGTGCAGGGTGTCTTGAATGGTGCACGTCAGGTGGAAGTCACCATGAACGGTATAGGTGAAACGTGCCGGTAATACATCCTTGGAAGAAATCGCGATGATTTTCAAGAGTCACAAAGAACGTGGCATTATTACCAATATCAATACGACAAAGATTTACGGAGTCAGCCGTATGGTGTCTAGCCTGATGAACATGCCTATCCAGCCGAATAAGGCGATCGTCGGACGTAACGCGTTCGCTCATTCTTCCGGCATCCATCAGGATGGCGTTTGAAGAATCGTGAAAGTTATGAAATCATCGATCCGAAAGATGTAGGAATCGACGATAATGCAATCGTGCTGACTGCCCGTAGCGGACGTGCGGCATTGAAACACCGTTTACAGGTATTGGGCGTCGAATTGTCTCAGGAAAAACTAGATAAGGTTTATGAAGAATTCTTGAAACTGGCTGACCGTAAGAAAGATATCAACGACGACGATATCTTGATGCTTGCTGGCAAAGACCGCACGGCCATGCATCGTATCAAGTTGGAATATTTACAGGTGACCTCCGGTGTCGGTTTGCAGTCTGTGGCCAGCATTTGCCTGAATATAGCTGGTGAGAGGTTTGAGGCCGCCGCTTCTGGCAACGGTCCTGTTGATGCTGCTATCAAGGCGGTGAAATCTGTTATCCACCGTACGATGACGATTCAGGAGTTTTTGATTCAAGCGATTAATAAAGGCAGTGACGATATGGGGAAGGTACATATGCAGGTTGAGTACGAAGGAAACCGTTATTATGGTTTTGCTGCCAATACCGATATTATAGCCGCTTCTGTAGAGGCATTTATCGATGCAATTAATAAATTTGTGAAGTGAATTGATAATTATGAATACATTATTTGACAAGATTTGGGATTCCCACGTAGTGACGATGATCGAAGAGGGGCCCACACAACTTTACATTGACAGGTTGTACTGTCATGAAGTAACTAGTCCACAGGCTTTTGCAGTATGCGTCGACGTGGTTTGAAGCCGTTTCGTCCGGAACGTATCTATTGTATGCCGGATCATAACACGCCGACACACGATCAGGATAAACCGATCGAAGATCCTGTTTCGAAGAATCAAGTCGATACGCTGGCAAAGAATGCTGCCGAATTTGGTTTGACTCATTATGGAATGATGGATGAGAGGAATGGTATTATTCATGTGGTAGGCCCGGAACGTGGACTGACCTTGCCGGGGATGACGATCGTTTGCGGTGATTCGCATACTTCTATCATGGAGCAGTCGGTGCGGTCGCTTTCGGTATCGGAACCAGTGAAGTGGAAATGGTTATGGCTTCCCAGTGCATTTTGCAGGCAAAGCCGAAAACCATGCGTATCTGTGTGGAAGGTAATCTAGGGAAAGGGGTGACAGCAAAGGATGTCGCCCTTTATATCATGTCGAAAGTGACGACCAGCGGTGCAACCGGATATTTCATCGAGTATGCTGGTGCGGCGATCCGTAGCTTGACGATGGAGGGGCGGTTTGACTTTGTGCAACCTGTCTATTGAAATGGGAGCGCGTGGTGGTATGATCGCTCCTGACGAAACGACATTCGCTTATCTTAAGGGACGTGAAAATGCTCCTGCCGCGAGAATGGGATAAGGCGGTTGCTTATTGGAAGACTTTGAAAAGTGGCGATGATGCTGTGTTTGACAAAGAGATTCTGTTTGATGCTGCCGATATCGAACCGATGGTGACGTATGGTACCAATCCGGGTATGGGAATGGGAGTTACCGAACATATCCCGACTGTGAGGGTATGAACGATGTGGAGAAAGCTTCTTTTATGAAATCGATGGAGTATATGGGTTCGAACCGGGTGAATCCTTGTTGGGCAAGAAGATCGACTATGTGTTCTTAGGCTCTTGTACCAATGGCCGTATCGAGGACTTTCGTGCTTTTGCTTCCATTGCTAAGGGACGGAAGAAAGCCGACCATGTGGTCGCCTGGCTGGTTCCTGGCTCCTGCTGGTAGATGCGCAGATCCGTGAAGAAGGGTTAGACAAGATATTCGAAGAAGCCGGTTTCCGGTTACGTCAACCGGGATGCTCGGCTTGTCTGGCAATGAACGACGATAAGATCCCGGCAGGAAAATATGCAGTTTCGACAAGCAACCGTAACTTTGAAGGACGTCAGGGGCCGGGGGCCCGTACGATTCTGGCTGGACACTAGTAGCAGCTGCGGCAGCCGTGACTGGGGAAATTACCGATCCGAGAACGTTTTTCTGAAATCATAAATCATAAATTTTAACATTCATGAAACAGAAATTCAATATCATTACATCAACCTGCGTCCCCCTTCCTTTAGAGAATGTGGATACGGACCAGATCATTCCTGCTCGTTTCCTGAAAGCAACCGACAAAAAAGGGTTTGGTGAAAATTTGTTCCGCGACTGGCGGTACGACAAGCAGGGAAACAAAATAGAATCGTTTGTCTTGAATGATCCGACCTACGGCGGACAGATACTGGTGGCGGGGAAAAACTTCGGTTCGGGTTCTTCACAGGAAGGTCTTCCAGATATTGATATGGATATACAAAAGAAAAACGTCTCTGGATCTCCTCCCGGATCTCACTGTCAAAAACTCTGCCCGGATTCCAGTTCTCCAGCGTTTCCTTCTTCATTTCCCGCTCCGCCTGTTCCATAACCTCACTTTCTGTCAGTTCCCGTGCTGTGACCCTTGTAACTATGAATTCTGCCGGATCTTTGTACAGAGGATTTGCGGTATTCATAAAGATGCCATATTCATGAAATAATGGTGCCATGCAGCGATGTCTTACCAGTGCCGGAAGCACATAATCCCAGTAAGTCTTCCCGCAAAGCCTTCTTCCCAGAGAAAGCAATGGTTCCTCACTGTCCCTTAATGCGGACAATTCCTCCAATTCCGGACGCAAGGCTCCAATAGTTCCGCTGAGGATCAGTTTTTCCTTTGCACGTGTAAGCGCTACATAAAGTACCCTCAGCTCCTCTCCGAGGCTTTCCATCAGGAGCGTTCTCCGTATGATCTGCTTGCACAGGGATGGAGCGATGATCCTCTTCTCCGGCAGGATCGCATCCGCACCGATCCCCAGCTCCGGATGGATCAGGATACTTGCGTTCATATCCCGGAAATTAAAGCGTTTTCCCATTCCTGCTGCAAACACTACCGGAAACTCCAGTCCCTTACTCTTATGGATCGTCATGATCTGTACCGCACTTTCCCCGGTTCCGGAAAGATTTACCTCCCCGTAATCCACCTGATACTGCTGAAGCTTCTGGATATATCTTACAAAATTAAAAAGGCCTCGATAGCTTGTCTTCTCATATTCCATTGCTTTTTCCACAAGCATGTTCAGGTTTGCATTCCTCTGTTCACCATTTGGCATTGCCTTTGCATGGTCTCCATATCCGGTGCGTGCAAGTACCTCCAGGATCAGCTGATGCACCGGCGTGTAAGCCGCCTTGTCACGAAGTGCATTCATAGTGTCCATAAAACAGGACAGCTTCTCTCCGAGGATTTTTTTGTTTTCCTCAAAGCTTCCATGCTCTCTGTAATCCTCCACAAACCTGCACACACATTCATAGATCATTCCTTCCGGATATGCGATCCGGAGCTCAGCCAGCTCTTCTGTGGTACATCCAACGATCGGTGAACGCAGTACGCCGGTCATGGGAATATCCTGCAGCGGATTGTCCAGGATCCGGAGATAATTCAGCAGTGTCACAACCTCTGTTGCAGAAAAATATCCGGTTCTGGATGCCGTATATACCGGTATCCCTCTTGCACTCAATACCTCCCCAAAAGTTTCTGCCCAGCCTGAAGCAGACCGGAGCAGAATCACGATATCTCCATATTGAAGAGGTCGATACTCTCCAGTTTCCTTATCCAGCACCCGTTCATGCCCTACCATAGATTGGATCTTTCCTGCAATGGCAAGGGCCTCCAGCTCTCTCTCATTCTCCGTTACTTCTTCATCCTTATCTTCCAGCAGCGGACTGTATTTATCCACAAGAAGGATCTCTGTTTTTACAAATTCCTGATCCTGGCCTTCCGGAAAAGAAGCTCCAGGATACAGAGCTGCAGCCTCGTCGTAGGCAATTCCTCCCAGATCTTCCCCCATGATCTGCCGGAAAATAAAGTTGACACTTTCAAGAACTTCCGGTCTGCTTCGGAAATTTTTGTGCAGGTCGATCCGCTGTTCCTGACTGTCTTCCAGCGAATAGCTCTTATATTTTTCCATGAACAGTTCCGGCGGGCCAGACGAAAACGGTAGATGCTCTGCTTTACATCTCCTACCATAAAGATATTTTTACGTTCATTGACCCAGCCGGAAACTGTCTGCATCAGGATCTCCTGGACCAGATTACTGTCCTGATACTCATCCAGCAGAACCTCATCATATTTTCAGAAGCTCTCTTGCCGCCTGGCTGGCACATAGTTTTCTCCTTCCTTTTTCAGAAGGATATCCAGGGCAAAATGTTCCATATCCGAAAAATCCAGAACATTTTTTTTTCACGCTTCTTTGCCTGGAAACGCTCTGCAAAATCCTTTGTCAGCTTCACCAGCATCTCCAGCGGTGGTGCAGATGCTTCTGTCAGTTCCGTCAGCTCAGCCAGATTCCCGTAAAAATATCGGATTCCCAGTTCCTTCAGATTGTCTTTTGCATCTTCGCGAAGAGCTTTTACCAGATTTTTCAGCTGCTCCGATACCCCCTCCATTTTTTTTGAGGAAAGTCTTGCAAATTTCAGATCCCGGAGATTCTGCGCCATCTCATCATAGTCCTTTTTAACGGACAGTTGTTTCAACTGCCGGATCAGCATCATATCTTTTTCCAGAGCCTCCAGATAAAGCTCCGGTCCATCCTGGAGCTGACAGGTCTTCATTGCGGTTTTTGTAAGCTCTTCCGCTTCTTTCAGTGCACAGTCTGCAGCCTCCCACAGATATCGGAACCATCTCGTTCCCTCGAGACCTTTTTCCGGATCCAGATGATAATTCTCCACACAGCTGTCCAGCCATTTTTCGGGCCATGGATTACTCATCGCAGCATTATAAAGCTCCAGCACATGTTCTTTCAGTCCTTCATCCGTTTTTCCTGGCGCATAGCATTCCACAAATGCAGTAAAATCTGCCTTTCTTTCTGCATAATGATCCTCAAAAAGCTCCTTCAGCACATCTTCCTGCAAAAGCTTCAGTTCACCCTCATCTGCGGTCCGGTAACCCGGATCCAGTCCGATCAGATGAAAATAATTTCGGATCACATAGCGCAAAAGCCGTCAATGGTAGTGATCTGTGCTGTATGGATCAGCGTCATCTGTCTCTGCAGATGCTCATTATCCGGATCTTCAGCCAGTGCCTGATCCAGTCCACGTTCGATACGTTCCCTCATCTCTCCCGCTGCCGCCCTTGTAAATGTCATGATCAGAAGACGGTCAATGTCCACCGGTTTCAAAGGATCCATGATCTTACTTAAGATCCTCTGCACCAGCACTGCAGTTTTACCGGAACCGGCTGCTGCGTTGACCAGAATATTCCGGTCCCGGAGTGTGATGACCTTTTTCTGCTCTTCAGTCCATTTCACTGCCATTCTCTTCCTCTCCCTTCATGATCTTTTTCCACAGTGCATCTTCTCCGATGGACGACAGTCTGTGAAACTCATATCCCGGTATCTTCCTGTCAAAGCCGCACACAGTAAGATACGGACAGTATGTGCAGGCATTCTTTTTTCCAAGTTCATAGGGTTCCACTGCCGCATTTCCATCCAGGATCGATTCCCGGATGTCACAGATCTTTCTCCGCACATACGCTCCCAGCACATCAAACTGCTTCCTGGATGCAACAGAAGATCTTTTGCTGAAGCTTCCGTCCCGGTTCAGGGACACCGGTATGGAGGCCATAGTGCTGTCGATTTTGGTGCTCATATTATCATCTGCCTGTACAAGCCCGTTCATTTTCATTTTCTTCAGCATCTGCTCATTGATGCTTTCCATATCCGCATGGATCTTCTCCTGTATCATAGGATCCTTCACATTATAATAAAACACACCTGCCGGAACGATCTCGCGATCCGGATACTTTCTTTTTTCTACCTGTAACGCACCATCCAGATAGACCATCAGCTGAAGCTGAAGGCCATGATACAACGCCAGCAGATCAAACGAAGTATTTCCGGTTTTATAATCGATCACCTTCACATAGACCCGATTGTTCTCCGGCTCTTCCATGATATCCACACGGTCGATCCTTCCGCCCTGAAACCTCACCTCAAATCCTTCCGGCCGGAATGCTCCATGCTTCAGCTGTTCCTGCAAAGCCCACACGGTACGCCGCAAAATACGTCTGGTCCGTTCGATCATATATTCATTTCTCGCACTGCTTTTAAGGACCGTATTTCCGTAATCTGCTGAAACCTGATCCAGACAACTGTCTATGATACGGTTTCGCTCTTCCTCCGTAAGCTCTGCCCAGTCCAGTCCCTCTTTGCGGACTTCCACCGCAAATTTTTCCAGTGCCATATGCATGACATTTCCCATATCCATAGCCCGGAACTCATACTCTGCACGTTCTGTAACCTTCAGGCCATACTGCAGAAAATGTGCAAACGCACAGGCCGCAAAACGCTCCAGCCGGGTAGCACTGTACGGGGAAATTTCTCCATAGAGGATCTTTGCCACTGTTTTTCCGATCTTGTCTGACGGTCGTTCTGAAAAAGATGCCTCTGTAAGTTTTTTTACAAGGATCCTGTATTCCGGGCTCTGAAGATACCAGCTGTACAGCTCCTGGAAGACCGCATTATCCTGGTAAGCTTCTCCTGCAAGCCCTCTCAGGAAATAATCCAGGCTGATTCCCGGAAGCTCCAGTAATTCCATAGGCTCCTGCATATCTCCGCACTGCCGGATCTCCATTTCCGGAAACATCTCCCGGATATTACTGACAAGAAAGGCCGGACTCAGGGCTTTTCCCTGGCTGTCAGACTGACAGAAGGACAGACAGAGCAGTTCTCTTGGCTTGGTCATGTTCAGATACAGATAAAACCGCTGCATGTTCATCAGTTCCTTTGGCCCCGGTGCAAGCTGGATTCCCTGATCTTTAAAAAATTCTCTGTCAATCTCCGTGAGCATTCCTCCGCCGGATGTATTCTTCGGAATATTCCCTTCATTTACTCCCACAAAAAACAGTGCACGGATATCCTTCAGCCTGGTTCTCTCCATATCTCCCACAAGTACCTGGTCCATACTTGGCGGGATCAGAGCCACCTTGGCCTGGTTTAATCCTGTTTCCAGAAGCTGTCGGAAATCCTGACGGTTCACGGTTTCCTCGCCCAGGATCTCCACCATATTATCCAGAAGTTCCATAACAATTCCGTATATCTGGGCATATTCCTTTTCCATGGCCTTGTCGCCTGTTCCTTGAATTTCAGTTCCTGATGCTTCAGCTTCTGCTGCACCTGGCTCCGCACTGCAACTCGTAGAGAAAAGTACACGTATTCCCGGACCGTCTTTTCCGCCTTTAAAGCTTAGCGCAAGCTCTGGTCTCATCTGCGAACCGCTTCCGGATCTCATTAAGCCTCTGAATGCTTTCCGGCGGCATTCCCCGGTAAATTACGCACCCACGCTTCATCCCATCTCTTAAATCCACGGATGCCAAGAGCCAGCACATAATTCTCCAGAAGGTCTGCTTCCTCCCTGGTCACACAGGACATTCCGCAGCGGAGATACCGGAATACACTCTCATAGGAAAAATCCTGCACTGCCATCTCAAGTGCTGCCCGGAAATATTCTACAAACGGATTCATCAGGACCGTATGCTTCTCATCAATGAAATACGGGATTCCTGCTGCTGTAAATACCTGCTTTGCAAGATTGCCATACTCCTCCAGATTACCTGTGATCACGGCGATTTCACCGTAACGGCAGCCCTTTTCCCTTACAAGTCTGGCAATCCGGCGGGCAGCTTCTTCCATTTCCTTCTGCGGGTTCACTGCCGAAAACATGCAGATCTCATCCTGCGCTTTTTTATATATATTTTTTCGGTAACGGAATATTTTTCAAGGAAATGAGGGCAGGTGCCTGGGAAAAGCGGGATTTTCCCACATCCTTCAAAAGAACCGGCGTCTCGATCTCCCTGGTCAGCTCCGAAAGCCCGTGGATCATCTGACGGCTCATATAAAAAAGCTGATAAGGTTTTCCTCTCATGCTCAGATTCTCATCCGCATCCATGGTCACCGTTACCATCACCTTTTCACAGACAGCAAGAAGTTCTCCCACAACACGCATCTGAATAGGAGTAAAACCGGTGTAACCATCCAGAAGAAGTACACTGTTTTTCATTTTTTCAGAAAACGGAAGAGCTTTTTCCAGCGCATCCATTACTTCTTCTCCCGTCATATAATGATCCTTCAGATATCCGGTAAATGCCTGGTAAAGAACAGCTACGTCTTTCAGCTTCATCTGAAGTAACGCTCTGTCACCGGAATCCTCGATCATCTCCTGAATCTCACTGTCCCGGATATCGTACTGCATAAACTCCGACAGGATAGACTTCACTTCATCCAGGTATCCTGCTTTACGCATCTGACCTCCCAGATAGGAAAGCTCCTTTCCATGCTGCTGTACCATCTTCTGCAGCACCATACTCTTACCGGTTTCTTCCAAAAGGGTGCGGCTGTCTCCTCCAACTTCCTCCAGAACACGGTATGCAAGACGCTCAAAGCTCAGGATATCAATATTCAGGATTCCTTTGCCCGGACTCATCTCAACCAGTGTCTTCTGGGTCTGCATGGTAAACTGCTCCGGCACGATCACATAAAAAAGCTTCTCAGGATGCAGCCCCGCCTGTTCTATTATATTCTGATAAACATAACAGGATTTTCCGCTTCCGGAACTTCCTATGATAAACTGTAATGACATCTTCATCCTCCCGATCACTTGCAGATTTTCAGTCATTCCGGCGCCCTCCTGCGCCTGAAGTATTCCTATCATACCACAAATTCTGCTCCTATAGAACGGTCGTTCTCCATATTCTGAAATATCTGCCTGCTCTTTTCCTTATTTTTCCAGACACGGTATCGGATGGTCTGCGCACAGCTGTGGCATAAATCCTCTATCCCGATAATAAACTATACAAAAAGCTTTGGGAGGCGTGCGCCATGAGTTCCAAAACCAGGATCATCGTTCTACATATGAAAGAGATCATTTACACAGCTGTCTTTCTGGCTCTGGCTGTTGTTCTGGCTGTCGTTCTTTTCTTCATGTTCGGTCCCGGAAAAAAATGCCAGTCATACAGCGGCGAAAAATCCCGCTACAAGCCGGCGTCTATACCTCTTCCATCACTCTGAATGATAATACCTTCGATGTGGAAGTTACTGTAAATGCTGACAGGATCAAGGCCATCCGTCTGGTGAATTTAAATGAAACGACAAAAGCTTCCTATCCTCTTATGGAACCGGTTCTGGATTCTTTGGCAAGTCAGATCTATTCCAGTCAGTCCCTGGAAGACATTCAGTATGCAGGAGACCGGAAATATACCTCCCAGGTGCTCCTTTCAGCTATCACGGACGCAGTAAAAAAAGCGGAGAACACTTAAGCTCTCCGCTCTGCGATCTGCGTTCAGATTTCAATCTTCTCCAGCACATCCTGCCAGATCCTTGCACTTGCATCACTTGGCATTCTGAGATCTCCTCTTGGAGAAAGTGCCACACTACCTACCTTCGGGCCATCCGGCAGACAGGAACGCTTGAAATGCTGGGCAAAAAATCTCCGATAGAAGGTTTTCAGCCATTTCAGGATCGTCTCTTTATCATAAATTCCATCAAAGGTCAGGCAGGCAAGCCTGTAGATCTTATCCGGTGTAAATCCTGCACGCAGCATGTAATACAGATAAAAATCATGAAGCTCATAAGGTCCTACCAGATCCTCAGTCTTTTGAGCGATCTTGCCATCCTTAGGAGGAAGAAGCTCCGGGCTTACCGGAGTATCCAGGATATCCAGAAGAACCTCCTTCAGTTCCTCATCTCCGCAGGTATCCGCATAATAACGTACCAGATGACGTACCAGTGTCTTTGGAACAGAAGCATTCACACCATACATGGACATGTGATCGCCATTATAGGTTGCCCAGCCAAGAGCCAGCTCGGAAAGGTCTCCGGTTCCCACAAGAACGCCGCCTTCCTTGTTTGCCGTATCCATCAGGATCTGGGTGCGCTCACGTGCCTGGCTGTTCTCATACGTCACATCGTGGATCTCCGGATCATGTCCAATATCCCGGAAATGGATATTTACCGCCTCTTTGATATTTACCTCGGTAAGCCTTGCACCAAGGCAACGGCTTAACTTGCAGGCATTCTGATAGGTTCTGTCTGTGGTTCCAAAGCATGGCATGGTCACACAGTGGATCTGTTCTCTCGGCATTCCCATCCTGTCAAAGGCACGTGCCATTACAAGAAGCGCCAGGGTAGAATCCAGTCCTCCGGAAAGTCCTACCACCGCACTCCTGCTGTGAATATGCTCCATACGCTTCTTAAGTCCCATAGCCTGGATGTTCAGGATCTCCTCGCAGCGCTCATCACGCTCTTCCTTCACAGACGGAACGAAGGGATACTGTGGATATTTTCTGGTAAGTCTTGTTTCCTCCTCTGCTACGGAAAAATCAACTCTTGTATGACTGCAGGTAGAAACTGCCGGATACGTGGACATTCTTCTTCTCTCATCAGCCAGTCTCTGCACATCGATCTCACTGTAAATGATGCTGTTCTCAAAGCGTCTGCTTTCCGCAAGCATGGAACCGTTCTCTGCGATCATATTCTGTCCGCCAAACACGAGATCCTGGGTAGACTCCCCTTCCCCTGCACTGGCATAAATATATCCGCAGATCAGTCGTGCTGACTGCCCGCTTACCAAAGTTCTCCGGTAGGAATCCTTACCTACCATCTCATCACTGGCAGAGAGATTAACGATGATATGCGCACCATTGATGGCATGACGGATACTTGGCGGCGCAGGGACCCAGAGATCCTCACAAAGCTCTGCTGCAACGGTGAATTCCGGAAATTCCTTACATTCAAAGATCAGCTCTGTTCCAAAAGGAATTTCATCCCAGAACTCATCCTCCTCGTTTTTCTCGCACTTCAGGAA
>ENA-OQER01001422-OQER01001422.1-human-gut-metagenome-genome-assembly--contig:-NODE-1422-length-11452-cov-1.697395_pt1 | contig 11452 bp, 14 predicted proteins | sample MGYA00242797_ERZ504639 | MGnify/ENA primary metagenome ERZ504639 (study PRJEB26092, sample SAMD00036306) | human gut metagenome | host: Homo sapiens | study: EMG produced TPA metagenomics assembly of...
AATTTTATATACATGTTCCCGTTGACTTTCTTGCAAAGCGCCTGTGAACATGCTAGGATAAAAACCATATAGCAGCTTGTCATCGATTTGACTTTTACAACCAGGAGGATTTACATGATAAAATTGATTGCGACAGATATTGATGGCACTATCGTAAAAGACGGTACCCTTCTGATCAACCAGGAATATATGACTGTTATCGCACAGCTGATTCAGAAAGGAATACTCTTTGTGATCTGTTCCGGAAGACAGTTTTCCAGTGAAGAGAAGCTTTTCGCACCAATCCGCGATCAGCTGCTCTATATTTCCGATGGCGGAACTGTTGTCCGAACCCCGGATAAAATCCTGAAAACCTATCCAATGGAAGAAAAATTATGGAAAGGAATGTACCGGATGGTTCAGGATACGCTTCCTTCCTGCGACTGCTTCGCCGCCACTCCTGATTATTGTCTGGCAGAAGACGGAAACAGCAGGATGTTTCACTGGCTGCGGGATTCTTATGGATTTGATGTCCGTGAAGTAGATGATCTGTCTGCTGTTTCTGATAAAGATATCATCAAATTTACCATCTATCATCCAACTTCCTGCGAAGAGCTTTGCACTCCGCTTTTTATTCCAACCTGGAAAGAGCAGGCACAGCTTGCTGTGGGCGGAAAAGAATGGGTGGACTGTAATGCCGCCGGTGTCAGCAAATGGACCGCCATCTCTTTTCTGATGGATCACTTTCATCTGACCGCTGATGAGGTCTGCTGTTTCGGAGATAATCTGAACGACATCGAAATGCTCCGGCATGCCGGTACCAGCTATTCCGTCTCTAATGCCCGCCCGGAGGTCATCGCTACTGCAAAAGCACCTGTGCACCCTACTGGGAAAACGGAGTACTGCAGATCTTAAAATCTTTTCTATAAATCAATGCAGCAAAAGATCCGTCATCGCATCATGTTTCGCCCGGTGACGATCCGTCGTCGCGTTTCCTGTTTTTTCTCATAAACCTGATGATAGGTAAGTGCCAGGTTCTGCAAGTCTTCTGCCCCGATCATAGGGAAAAGCTCTCCCTTCCAGGCTCTTCTGCCCACGACTGTTGTTCCTGAATTTTACGAAGTGGCATCATCCTTCAAACAAAAAAAAAGAAGCACCCCCGCTTTTTGCAGGAATGCCTCTCCCTCTTATACAAACTGGTTCCGATCCACCTCATACACATACTCAATGGACTTCATCTTCTCCACCAGTTCTTCCTTTCCAATACCCTTATCCTCACAAAGAGCATCCAGACTGGAATAATAATCTCTCAGCTGCGTATTTACATAACTGAGCAACATCACCGGATCGTTCGGTATCATCTCAAAACTCCTTTATACAGACTGTACAGAAGCTGTCAACTCACCATCCGTCACATCCAGAACGATTGTATCTTCCTGACCGACTTTTCCACCGAGAATCAATTTTGCAGCCAGTGTTTCCACATATTTCTGCAGATAACGTTTCAGTGGACGTGCACCGTATACCGGATCATAACCGCCTTCGACGATATAGCTCTTCGCCGCATCCGTCAGACGGATATGAATCTCCTGATCAGCCAGACGGCTGTTCAGCTCTGCCATTAACAGATCTACGATACCACCGATATTGTCTTTGGTCAATGGTTTAAACATAATGATTTCATCCAGACGGTTCAGAAACTCCGGACGGAAATGTCCACGCAGATCATTCTGTACCATCTCTGCTGCTTCCGGTTTGATACTTCCATCTTCTTCGATACCATCCAGCAGATAGGAAGAACCGATGTTGGAAGTCATGATCAGAATCGTATTCTTGAAGTCAACGGTACGTCCCTGAGAATCCGTGATCCGTCCGTCATCCAGTACCTGTAACAGTACGTTAAAGACATCCGGATGTGCTTTCTCAATCTCATCAAACAGTACTACCGAGTACGGTTTTCTTCTGACAGCTTCCGTCAGCTGACTCCTTCTTCATAACCTACATATCCCGGAGGTGCTCCGATCAGACGGGATACAGAATATTTCTCCATATACTCGCTCATGTCGATTCGCACCATATTATTCTCATCATCAAACAACGTTTGTGCCAGAGTTTTTGCAAGTTCTGTCTTACCGACACCGGTAGGTCCAAGGAACAGGAACGATCCGATCGGTTTTGTAGGATCTTTGATACCGGCTTTGGAACGGATGATCGCATCGGTCACTTTCGTTACCGCTTCATCCTGTCCGATCACACGTTTATGAAGGACATCTTCAAGACCCAAAATCTTCGTTTTTTCTCCCTCGGTCAGTTTTGCTACCGGGATACCCGTCCAACGGGAAATAATTCTCGCAATTTCTTCATCGGTAACACTCTCATGTACCAGAGAAAGATCCTCATTTTTCACTTTCTCTTCTTCAATCTCCAACTGTTTTTGGAGTTTCGGCAGTTCGCCGTACTGCAGTTCCGCTGCTTTATTCAGATCATACTGCTGCTGTGCCACCTGGATCTGACGATTCAGATCTTCAATCTGTTCACGCAATGTGGAAAGTTTCTCTACAGAATGTTTCTCATTCTCCACTGTGCTTTCTGTACGGAAATGCATCTTTATATTCTGCCAGTTCTTTTTGCAGATCTGCCAGACGTTCCTGACTTAGCTTGTCGGTCTCTTTTTTCAGTGCTGCTTCCTCAATCTCCATCTGCATGATCTTACGTTGCTGCTCATCCAGTTCTGCCGGAAGCGAATCCAGTTCGGTCTTGATCAGTGCACAGGCTTCATCTACCAGATCGATAGCCTTATCCGGCAGGAATCGGTCGGAGATATAACGGTTGGAAAGTGTAGCTGCTGCAACGAGGGCACCATCGGTAATCTTTACTCCATGGTATACCTCATACCGCTCTTTCAGTCCACGAAGGATGGATATGGTATCTTCCACAGAAGGTTCATCTACCATTACCGGTTGGAAACGACGTTCCAATGCGGCATCTTTTTCAATGTACTGGCGATACTCATCCAGTGTGGTAGCACCGATACAGTGCAGTTCTCCACGGGCAAGCATCGGTTTTAACATGTTGCCGGCATCCATCGCACCGTCGGTTTTTCCTGCTCCGACGATCAGATGCAGTTCATCGATAAACAGAATGATTTTACCTTCGCTCTTTCTGACTTCTTCCAGAACGGCTTTCAGACGTTCCTCGAATTCACCACGGTATTTGCACCGGCTACCAGTGCACCCATATCCAGAGCAAAAATCGTTTTATCTTTCAGACCTTCCGGTACATCGCCACGGACGATTCGCTGTGCCAGTCCTTCTACGGCTGCCGTTTTACCTACACCTGGCTCACCGATCAGTACCGGATTGTTTTTTGTCTTTCTGGAAAGAATACGAATCACATTTCGAATCTCGCTGTCACGGCCGATGACCGGATCCAGCTTCTGATTTCTCGCACGCTCTACCAGATCCTGGCCGTATTTTTCCAGTGTATCGTAAGTTGCTTCCGGATTATCCGAAGTAACTCTCTGGTTTCCTCTTACAGTGCTCAGCGCCTGTAAAAAGCGTTCTCTTGTGATTCCATATTCCTGGAACAGTTTTTTGATACTCGGGCTCGGATAACGGAGCATTGCCAGAAACAGATGTTCTACGGAAACGTATTCATCTCCCATGGCTTTGGCTTCGTCTTCGCCACTTACCAGTACCTTGTTCAGGTACTGTCCGATATATTGCTGTCCGCCGGATACTTTGACTCTGGCGTTCAGTGCATTTTCCACGTTGTCCAGAAAATGTTCTTTGTTAATTTCCATCTTTTCAATCATCTTTAAGATCAGACTGTCTTCCTGATGAAGTAGATTGTACAGTAAATGTTCCTGCTCGATCTCCTGGTTACCGAAGTCATATGCGGTCTTTTCCAGGTTTTGAACAGCCTGCAATGATTTTTGCGTAAATTTGCTGATATTCATAAGCGTCCCTCCTTTTGGAACACATTGTTTTCTTTGTTCTAGTTGCAATATAACACATATTTTAGCACTCGTCAAGAGGGAGTGCTAATAATTTTAATTTTTTCCAGACAGACGCGAAAGAGGCGGCACCGGTTAGGTGTCTGCAGCGTGGGCAGGGGAACTTTGAGCTAGTCACCAACTCCGACTACAATTCACGAGGGTCAGCTGACCCTCGCGAAAAGTCTGCGTAGGTGCCGGATCTCAAAGCTTCCCCTAACCGCCCACAAAGTGCTGCAGACACCTAACCGGTGCCGCCTCTTTCGCTGGTATTGGCTGTTTGTTTTTTAGATTATACTCGTTTGTGCTTGCACAATAAGGCTTTTGAACTTGGGACACGCTCGATATGTGTAAGTAGCGATTTGCGTAGTAAATCAGCGAATTGCGAATATTGAGAGGATTGCGGGAACAGCTAAGCTGCGGAGCAATCCGTAGTATCAAATGAGTGGCAGAAGACCTTTTGACACTCATATCTTTATATACAAAAAAGGGATACCGTATGTTCAGGTACGGTATCCCCAGCTTTGACGGATCTGTGGTAATATTTCGGTCATGGACCAGTGGTTTTTTGGTGTTGGCGGGGCTGTTTGGGTCGTTGACGGTAATTGCACCGTTTTCATCGATACCGGTCAGAACGATAAAGTGACCCGTGTAGGTAAAATCACCCGGATACATGGAACAGATCAGGGGGATGCCGGACCGCAGGGCGGCAAGGATGTTTTCTTGTGTTACCGGGATGTTTTCTGCTGTGAGGCCCAGGTTGTTGGCACCTTCGGTCATCAGAGACCAGGAGGTTCCTTCACCCGGAACGTAATAACCCTCTTTTTCTGAAAACTGAGCTACGGCCAGGGGATTCCATGTTTCGGAGCCGGTCAGACCACAGGTGATCATGGACAGGCAGGTTGGACCGCAGCCGGTGACAGCAAGGAAATCGCTGCCGTAGGTTTCATACCCCCAGCGTTCATCCCACTGCAAAAAATACGGTATCTCACTGTTTTCTCTGGCAGTTTCCACTTCGGATGAAATATCTATCGTCTGATAGTGTCTTCGCTTCGGATAATTTTTCACAAATCTGCAGCCTCCGGATATTTTTCTTCCATGTTAAGAAGACTCTCCGGAATCTGCTCGTGCTGCCGGATCCAGGTTTTCCCTGCCAGCACAACGATGCAGAATGTGGCCAGCAAACCGACGGTCCAGACTATTTTTTTCTGTGTCATCTGAAATTTATGACCGCTTTGATTATGTATTTTTTGCTGTCTCCGGTAGTTTTCCTGTGATGCCGCTGTCGCAGCAACGAATGTTATCTGACTTCTCTCTCTCTGCCACCCACTTCCCGAAACATTTTCTTTCCATTGTTCCACATCCGGCACATATGTTTCTACATCGCTTTTCCATTTTCCTGATCGATTATTTTCCGCTTTTCGACCCGTTTCCTGTTTTCCTCTGTAATTGTTTACTTCCCGCAACTCACGTTTTCTTCTGGCTTTCCGCGCTCTTTCTCTTCTTATTCTGCGCCTCTTTACCAAAAAACCGATCAGTTTCATCACAAAATACGCCAATAATGCAATGCCAAAAATAATCAATGTCCCTTCTTCCGTCAGTCCTACTGTACTGTCCAGCCAGATGAGCACTCCGACCACTGCCATCAGATACAGTAACAATTTCAATATTTTCTTTCCCATTCCCCTCTAAACCTCTTTCTGCCCGGATGGCGTTCTTTTCTCTCTTATTATAAAGAACACCACACGGGCAGACAATTACGTTTCTTTTAAGATTTTCTTATTTCTTCGTCCTCTTCTTCCCGATCCACAGAACCAGACAGGAAGAAAAGATTCCGACAAACATGCCTCCCAGTATATCGGTCGGATAATGCACACCCACATACAGGCGTGAAAATGCGATCAGTGATGCCAGGATCACTGCAGGTACGCCGTATTTTTTCGGTAGAATCCGGTACAGCACCAGCGCACAGGCAAACGATGCACAGGTATGTCCCGACGGGAATGAATAATCCGTCGGTTTGCCGATCAGCGGCACCAGTCCCTCTACACTTCATAGGGGCGGGGACGTGCTACCAGATTTTCAGACACACATTGGTGATCAGCGCACCGGCTCCCATCGACAACAGACCATACCAGCCGGCTCTTCCGATTACTGCCCGGGAACAGTTTTCATTTTTTATTGAACATTTTTCTCCGGAGATTTTGGCAAGTACAACCATCAGGATACATATTACGATCCAGAACCATCCACCGTTTCCCAGGGATGTGATTCCCTTCCAGAACCAGTTCATGCCCTCCCAGCGGAGGTGATTCTGTATCCACAAAAGAATGCTTCCATCCATATTTTTTCACTTTCTGCTTATAATAATGATATGATGTTGGGGTCAAAAGGTATTTTGACCCCTTTGATACCGGATTGTTCCGTACTTCGTACTATCACAATCCTCAAAAACATCGCAATTCGCTCATTCTTCGAAAAATGGCTACTTACTCATGTTTTTGGCAGGTCCCAAGATCAGAAATCTTCCTGCAAGCAAGCTTGCGTCAGATTTCTGACCTTTTGACCTTGGTATCATGATATTTTTGCTGTTTCAGACTTTGTCCGTATTTGCTCCATACACATCCGCAATTTCTGCAATCGAGATATAAGCGGAGCGATCATTTTCATGAACCAGTTCTTTCATCTTCCCAACCTGAAAACGGTTTACCACGATGTACACCACTGTCTTCGGGGAATCCGAATAATATCCCTTCGCCTCGGTGATCGTCATCCCACACTCAAAGGCTTCGGAGAGTGCCGCGCAGACCTCATCCGGATGCACCGTGACGATTGTAGCGGCTTTGGATCGATCCAGACCTTCCACAATAAGTCCACTGTCTTCAGCGCTGCCCCGTAGGTTACGATCGAGTACAGTGGAAGGATCCAGCTGTGAATCACAAATCCGCAGATAATATACAGTACCAGATTATATGCCATCACAAACGTACCCACCGTGATTCCCAGCCGTTTTGCAAAGATGACGGCGAGAACTTCGATGCCGTCCATCGCTCCTCCAAACCGAATCGCCATACCACTTCCGATACCAGAGATCAGCCCGCCAAAAATAGCGCAGAGAAGCAGATCCGATCCGGCAAGTGGCGATACGATACTTACATCCACCGGCAGTACATCTGTGATCAGCCATGCCCCGAAAGAATAGACCACCACCGTGTAAATCGCATAGATGGTAAATACCACACCCTGTTTTCTGAGTCCGTATAAAAACAGAGGAATATTCAATACCATCAAAAAGAAGGACAGTGACAGCCATTCCGGTGTCAGCTGTGACAGCAGAATCGATGTTCCGGAGATTCCGCTGTCATACAGATCCACCGGGGCAATAAACATCGTGACTCCGAAAGCATTCACCATACCTGCAATCGTGAGGAAGAGAAAGTTCTTCCATCTCAGCTTTCCAAGTTGTTGTTTCAAAGTCATGCATAAACTCCTTTCATTTTCCGTATGTGCTGTTTCTTCTCATTTTCCTTCGCTTTTCCTTTTTCTTCCCGTTGCCATACCTGATACCGCAGCCAATCTGTTTTCTGCCATTCAGGCAAATCTGTCATCCATTTTTTAGCACAAACTGCTCAACAGCATAAGCAACACCGTCTTCCTCATTCGACTTTGTGATAAACGCTGCCTTTTTCTTCGTCTCTTCATCTGCATTCGCCATCACGACCGGAAGTCCGGCCATCTCAAGCATGTTCCAGTCGTTTGGCGCATCGCCGCATGCCATGATTCTTCCCTTTTGATACCGAGGATCTTTCCCAGTGCCACCAGCGCGTTCCCTTTTCCAGCCCTGCCGGAAATAATTTCAATATTAAACGGTGTCGCATGGCAGATACTCAGATTCGGAAACATCTGTTGCAGTTCCTTCTCTCTGCAGTCCCGTTCTCTTGTATCGGCAAAGATCAGATGCAACTTTTCCATCCCGATCTTTTCCTCCCGGATCTTCTCTGTCAGATACTTCCGGCGTGTCCGGGTACTTCGGATGTACCGCTCCATCGCAGGACTCATCGATTCATGTTTCACAAAATGATACGTTTCTTCCTCAACATAAATATTACCGGCAAAATATGTTTCCCAGTTGCATGATTCTCCTGCCCACTGTTTCATCACTTCGATCACCTGTAATGCGACCTCCCAAGGAATCAGTTCTTCATATACTGTCTCCCCGGAAGGAATACGGATAATGCGGGCTCCGTTGGAAGTCAGTGCGTATTCCACACCGGGAATCTCCAAAAATGCACCCGGAAGTCCGATTTCCGGTCTTCCGGTGGCCGGAAGCACGATGCAGCCCTGATGGATCGCCTCTTTCAGCACACTTCTGGTATGCGTGCTAATCTCTTTATTGTTATTAAATACCGTTCCGTCCAGATCCAGTCCGACCATGCGAATCTTCGGTTTCATATGTTCTGTCTCCTTTTCTCGGTTGCAACCGTTCTGTACCCCGACTGCTGCTGCATAGTTACTTCCCATTCTCTCCACGCACCAGCCATCCGCATGCACCCAGCCCGGAATACTCCATTAGTATTCTCCCAGCCACACACTGCCATCTGCCGGATCTGTGCTGAATCCCAAGTTCATTCCGTAGCGATCCCGTCTTCTCCCTGGAAGGCAGATGGGCGTCCTGCGGATTATCGTTTTCGCTTTCCTGTAAAGTTCCTGTAAAAAGTACATCGGTGTAGCGTATCGTTTGCTCAATTCCTCATTTCGATAGGTCAGGAAATCCTTCTCGAGCAGGTATTCCCGCTGTCCCTTTTTGTCGGTAAAAGAAACCGCTGCCGGCTGAAAATAGGGCTGCGCGATCCGGAAAATCTCCTGCCGTTTCTTACAGTATGCACCGGTTCGTTCATCTCTCGGTGCCCAGCAGCAGAGCACACCAAGAATCAGATGTGCCGTCTGCTTCTGTTCTTCGGACAGTTCCACCGGCCTTCTTTGCATCCTCTTCCCTGTTTTTCCCGAAACCACTTTCGACTTTTCTTCCTGTAACCCGGCTTCTGTCTGCTCCGCTTCACCGGCTGCACCTTCCGAAGTTTTCGCATCTGCCATAGTTTCCAGATCTTTCCCTGTGGATTCTTCTGTCTCCGCTTTCGTAACAATTTCCACATCTTCAATGCTTATTGCATCTGTCTTAGCCTCTTCCTCCGGTTCTTTCCTCAGCAACAGCCATCCCATACCGGAAAATGCTGCCTCTGCCAGTGCAATTTCCCGGTCCAGATTTCTCTCGATCTCACGGATTTTCTTCAGACATCTGCTGTAATCTTCCTGTTTTTTCATGGACAACTGCGGCAGAATCAGCTTTTCCACCTCGCGGCACGAATCGGACGTTTTCGGTTATCGCCCTCTTTTCTGGCTCCGTAGAGAACTTCACTCATACAGGACTGACTCAGATAAGCATATAAGGCTTCCGGCAGAATCTGCCCCTGATCCGGCACAATACGCAGCACACTACGATCCAGATACAGTGGATCTTCCACCCGATCTACCAGAATCAGCTTTCCATTTCGAAGAAGGATATCTCCCGGGCAGACGCGGTATTTCTCTTCGATTGCCCAGTCTGCACCAGCATTTACCTCCGCTTTTTCTCCTGCATGAAGTCCTGTCAGATAAGTCTTCCGAAAATTCTCCAGACGCACACAGGGGAATTCTCCGTTTGGCTCTTCATTTTTCGGAATACCGGTTCCTACCGGTTCTTTCAGATAATTACGAAGTCTCGCCTTTTCTCCGTATCGCAGCTGAGAGGCAAAGATTCTCTGAAATAATACCTGTTCATACTGTTCCATCCGGCTTCGCATCTCTTCTTTTTTCAACTTGATCTCTTCAAAACGCCGCAGCTTATCCACAATCTCCTGCTGTTTTTCCAGACTGTCCGGCACATAGATTCTGTACTGTCCCAGGGTTTTTCTGCTGATCAGCGCCATCGTGGTCTGATTGGACAGTTTGCGGATCTCTTCCGCATGATACCGGAGTGCATAATATCCGTACAGTGGCAGCACCCGGGTCTCATCAAAGATCAGGGATACGATCTGCTGATTCGTGGCAAGTTCCCGGCCGGCGATTCCTACTTTTCCGACTGTACCGACGATGGAAAATAACACACTGTTTTCCGGTACCAGATTAACCTTTTCTTTTCCTTGTTCGGACAGGTATTCCGCTGTCTCCCGGATATAACCCTGATCCAGATTTTCAATCTTGACCCATGGTGTTCCGGTCTCTGCATAGTATTCCTTCTGCTCCCGCTCCGGCGTTCTTCCGGAGATCAGCCGGGCGAGAGATTCCAGTTTGTACATATTTTTCTTCTTACTCATAGTCCCCCGCCATCTCCATCAGTTCCTGTACTTTCTTCATCGTATCGGTTTCCAGATCTGCCAGTTCTTTCAAAAGCTGTGCCGGAGATTCGGTCACAACCGTCTCCTGCTCTTTCCATGGTTTGTATCTTCCCGCAGACAGATTATTGTCATTTTTGGCGATCGTATCCAGACTTTGCAAACCAGCAGGATTTTTCTTCCCAATGTGCCGGAACCGGATTCTCCCACTGATTGTGCGCAGCAGCTTCCTTCACTGATGCTTCCACTGATCTGCCAGTTCTTTCCGGTTCCCCCATGATGTCAGCATTGCCGGAATGTCATCCACCCCGGTACTTTCCTGGCGACGATCCAGACTGTATCCGAGATTCTGGATCTCATAGAACCATACCGGCTGCTCTTTGTCAATCTCTTCTTCTCTTGTAAAGATCAGAACCGAAGCCTTACTTCCTGTATAGGGTAAAAATGCTCCCGCCGGAAGGGAAATGACTCCCTGGATCTGGTAGTCATTTAACAGATACTGGCGAACTTTCTGCTCTGCATCGTACATAAACAGGGTTCCCTCGTTGACTACCGCGATCACCATTCCCTGCTTTTTCACATGATTCATCAGCATCTGCATGTACTGCAGCTGTGCTTTTCTGGTACTGATCCAGTACCGGTCCTGGTCTTCGATCGGCAATTCCCCTACCGGTGGATTGGTCACGATCAAATCGTATTCCTCGTAGGTCGGCACTTCCCCTTCCGGTGTGCGCTCCCCGGTTTTATCGATGCGGTCGGCTTTCCAGCGGATCTTCCCGACGGATTCCCTCCATACCGCCGCCATGATAAAACTGCAGCATCCGGGCAATCTGCCACTGACTTTTCTCTTCTTCACATCCGTATAACTGCCACTGTGGATACTGTCTGTGGCTGCTGCAAGAAAACCGCCGGTTCTTGTCGCCGGATTCCAGACTTTTTCGATATTACGACCATCTGCCAGCCATCTGCGAAGATATCCGAGATCGCCGTCACGCTCACTTCGCGGGGTGAGGCCTCGGAAAAGAATACGATGCGATCGAATTCGTATGTGGTAAGAGTTTCGGCAAGGGTGTTGGCGTCAGACATGTTGACGATTCTGAGACGGTCA
>ENA-OQER01001423-OQER01001423.1-human-gut-metagenome-genome-assembly--contig:-NODE-1423-length-11451-cov-3.829124_pt1 | contig 11451 bp, 14 predicted proteins | sample MGYA00242797_ERZ504639 | MGnify/ENA primary metagenome ERZ504639 (study PRJEB26092, sample SAMD00036306) | human gut metagenome | host: Homo sapiens | study: EMG produced TPA metagenomics assembly of...
ACAATAGACAAATAAAACAACTATAAATTATGGGCTTATTTAAATCCTTATTCGGCGGAAACAACATCCCCGAAACCGAAAAAAGAGAAAAATGATAAAAAAGAACTTCGAGATTTTAAAATACGATGGCATCCGCGCCCAAACGTATGGGTAAACTACCTTATGCCATTAAATGTTTTGAAGAGGCAGTTGCCATCAACGATGAATTAGAAACTCTCAGCCTGCTAGCCACTGCTTATACACAGGCGAACCGACTAGATGACGCCGTATCACACTAGACCGCATGGCTACAAAAGATCCTGAACAAGTAAACACCTTCCTTTCACTAGCTGGCATCTGCTATATGCAGGAAGATTACGAAAATATGAAGGATGCCTGCCAAAAAGCTTTGGTTTTAGATAATAAGAACCCCCTATCTTTCTATTTGACAGCAAAAGCAGCTATCGCATGAAAGATGATATCACTGCCATTGCCATGCTGACTAAAGCTATCGTATTGAAAGAAGATTATACCGAAGCATACCAGCTACGCGCTGAAGTACTTTGGAAAATGAAACAAGCAAAAGATGCTGCTGAAGATATACAAAAGTTACTCAGCCTCAATCCCGACGACGAACAAGCCTTGCTCTTGAAAGGAGAAATTCTAGCCGCCACCAATGAACCGGAACAAGCACAAGAATGTTTTAATCAAGTATTGTCACTCAATCCGTTCAATGAAAAGGCCTATATCCTGTCAGGCGAACTATATCTGGCAAACAAAGATTTTGACAAAGCATTGGCTATATATGATGAAGCCATTGAAATCAATCCAAACTTTGCCAAAGCATATCATGAACGAGGACGTATCAAATTACTTAAAGGAGACAAAGACGGATCTGTGGAAGATATGAAGAAAGCAATAGAACTGGCTCCTGAAAATGAAATTAATATTAGCGGTCAATACAATAATTATGAAAACATGACTAAGAATGTTCCGTTTTAAAAGCGGAACATTTCAATTCGTTTTATTGTTTATTTATATACAAAATAAGCAAAAAACACATGAGCGTAAAAGAACAATATTGGAAATACTCCCTTATCACCATTATACTGGGATTAGACTTATTTTATTTATAAAAATGTCTCCTTTCATGGGAGGTATTTTAGGAGCATGCACCATTTACATTATGGTAAGAAAACAAATGTTTTATCTTACCCAAGAAAAGCATTTCAAAAAAAGCATTACAGCCATTTTACTCTTGATAGAAGCTATTATGTGCTTTCTTGTACCTTTATCATTGGCCGTATGGTTATTAATCAATAAATTACAGACGGTAAACGTAGATACGACAGGTTTTATCCATACGGTAACCAATCTTGCCGATTGGCTCCATACCAAGACGGGATATGACTTACTAAATGCGGAAAACATTTCATCCATAGCCTCAATTCTTCCTGCCATCGGACAGTTTCTGATGGGAAGTATCAGTAGCTTTGCCGTTAATGCTTTCGTATTGGTCTTTGTTCTCTATTTCATGCTAATTGGCGGAATTCAAATGGAAAAATATATCTATGAGTTACTTCCTTTCAGCGATACAAACAAAAAAAATGTACTGAAAGAAATTAATATGATTGTAAGGAGTAATGCGATAGGTATTCCCTTACTAGCAGTCATTCAAGGAGGAATAGCTACATTAGGTTACTATTTATTTGATGTACCCAGCGCGCTATTGTTTGGCTTCCTGACCTGCTTTGCCACCGTCATTCCTATTGTAGGAACAGCATTGGTATGGTTCCCGCTAGCTGCCTATCTTGCTCTTTCAGGAGATTGGACACATGCCATCGGATTACTTCTTTATTGTGGATTAATTGTAACAAACATTGATAATCTCATCCGTTTTATTCTGCAAAAGAAGATGGCAGACACCCATCCACTCATCACCATTTTTGGAGTAGTCATCGGACTTTCTTTATTCGGATTCATGGGTGTCATATTCGGACCGTTATTGTTATCCATCTTCATTTTATGCGTGAATATTTTCAAGACGCAATACTTAAAATAATCACTTTATATATAGTTGATAAGCATCCGCCAGTTGTTTCATCGCCTTTTCGATGATACAACGCGGACTTGCCACATTTAAACGCATAAAGCCAATACCTTCCTTACCAAACATCTCCCCGTCATTCAATGCCAAATGTGCTTTATCTACAAAGAATTCATTCAAATCTTTCTGGCTCAACTTCAGTTCACGGCAATCCAGCCAAACTAAATAAGAAGCTCCGGACGAATGGCCTTGATTTTAGGTGCATGATTTTTCAAAAAATCGTCTACAAAATCTATATTTCCTTGTATATATGCCAAACATTGGTCAAGCCATTCCGTACCATGACTATAAGCAGCCTCAACAGAAAGAAAAGCAAAGACATGTCCCATATCCAACTCACCGGCATCCATATAGATACGGAAACGTTTACGCAAATCTTCATTAAAAATAAGAGCATGTGAGGCAGATAGTCCCGGCATATTAAAAGCCTTGCTAGGAGACATAAAAGTAACAGAGTTCATTCGAGCCTTTTCACTGACAGTAGCAAAAGGACGATGTGTATGAGGAGGTAAAGTCAAATCCGCATGAATTTCATCCGAGAAGACCAATACTTCTCATCATAACAGATATCAGCTATCGCTCGTAACTCTGCTTCAGTCCACACAACGCCACCCGGATTATGAGGATTACATAAAATAAACAGCTTACAACCTTTAATCTGTTCACGAAAAGTATCCAAATCCATACGATACATGCCGTTTTCCCATTTTAACGGATTGGTAACCAAAGTGCGCTCATTACGAGTAGTAACCCATGCAAAAGGATGATAAACAGGAGGTTGAATCATTACCTTATCCCCTTTCTGAGTAAAACAATTCATAGCCATACCGATACCTGGTACAATGCCGGGAACAAAATTTATCATTTCCTTGGCCACAACCAGATCATAACGCTGTTTTACCCAGTTTATAATCGCATTATAATAGCTATCTGGTTTACCTGTATACCCTAGAACTTCATTTTCGCAACGTTTACGGATAGCATCTGTTACAAAAGGAGCTGTGGCAAAATCCATATCAGCCACCCATAAAGGAATCAATCCGTACGTCCCCAAATATGCTTCAGCCCTTCTACTTTCTCAGCAGACGTACCGCTGCGATCTATCACTTTATCAAAATTGTATCTCATTGTTTCTATTTTTAGGAATTGTCGCCCAAATATAGGAAATTTCTACATTGGGCGATATTAATTCCCTTATTTTTTCAAGGCTTCAATTACCTGAGGCATCATTGTCCAAACAAAGTTTTCACTTTGTGCTGTATAAAAATTACCATCAACAACCGATTTTTCATCAGTAGCCATCCCTTTACTTACAGCCGGTTTTGCCAAAGGATGCACAGCTAATCTCTTTCCCTCTGTAATTCCAGCAAAATCAAACAACAGGCCTGCAGCACAATGACCTATCAGGATCTTTCCTTTCCCAGCAAATGCTTTCAAGACCGACATCAAGTCCACATTATAAGGCTTATCCGCATTTTGAGCGAATACAGGAACCGCATCCCCACAGGCAAAAACCAAAGCATCAAAATCATCCTCATGCCCTATAAGATTTGCAATCACATCATCGGCCACCAATTCAATACCCGAGTTTGTTTTAATTTCCTTTGTTTCCGCCACTGCATACACCTTATAGGATATAGCATTTTCAAAAAACGCTTCCAAATATTGGAACAAACCGAATCCGTTCACCGGATTTACTGCTAAAACAGCTACTTTCTTTGCCATAATCTTAACTAATTATAAGTGAAACAATAAATTTATCTAGTAAAACAATAGTTATCTTTAGTAAGTTTATTACTTTTGTGATACAAATGTAAGTATCCTTCTTCCAAAAAACAAGAAGGCACCTGTAGATAAGGAACTTACATAGAGGTAACCATTGTTGAACGACAAGGAAATAGGAAATATTAAAAAATGAAAAATTTTCATCCGGATGATAATTGTCCTGTACGGAATGTATTGTGCAGGCTTGGTGATAAGTGGTCTATGCTAGTTCTTATCACATTAAATGCTAACGGAACCATGCGATTTTGCGATATTCATAAGACAATAGCCGATATCTCACAACGCATGCTGACTGTAACCCTGCGCACACTGGAAACTGACGGACTAGTGAGCCGGAGAGTATATGCCGAAGTTCCGCCACGAGTAGAATATGAACTGACAGAAAGAGGGAAAAGCTTAATACCACATATAGAAGGATTAGTAGATTGGGCTTTACAACAGATGCCGGGAATTATGGAAAGCAGGAGCCAAACAGGCACTGTCTAAAAAAAATTTGAAAAAAAACTTCTTATTTATTTGTTTTTGCTAGAAATATATTACTTTTGCAGCGTATTCAATAACAATAAGAACAAAATGAAAGCATTATACAATACATACTTTTTCTTCTTTTATTACTTTTACTTTAGCAACAAAGTGAAGCGGGAATTTGTATGTATACGTTAAACAACGAATAAATCAATGTGATAATAACAACGAAATCCCGCTTCCGGCAGAAGCGGGATTTTTATAATACAATAGCGAATGAAAAAGATAGCAATACAAGGTGTACCGGCTCATATCATGACATTGCCGCCCACAAATTCTTCCCAGGTGAAGAAATCGAACTAATCTGCTGCTCCACATTCGAAGAAATCTTTTCGAATATGAAACAGGATAGCAATGTCATTGGTATGCTTGCTATCGAGAACACCATTGCAGGAAGCTTGTTGCATAACTATGAGTTGCTGCGCGAAAGTGGAATGACCATTATCGGAGAACACAAACTACGCATCAAGCACAGTTTCATGTGTCTGCCCGACGATGACTGGAATACATTGACCGAAGTAAACTCCCACCCCGTTGCCTTGGCACAATGCCGAGAGTTCCTGATGCAACATCCGAAACTGAAGATAGTAGAAACGGAAGATACAGCAGGAAGTGCAGAAACCATCAAACGGGAAAACTTGAAAGGTCATGCCGCCATCTGTTCCAAATATGCCGCCGATCTATACGGAATGAAGTATTGGAAGAAGCATCGAAACAAACAAACACAACTTCACGCGTTTCCTTGTAGTGGCCGACCCATGGAAAGCCGATGACTTACGTGAACGTTCGAAAGTAAACAAAGCCAACATCGTTTTCTCCCTCCCTCACAACGAAGGAAGCCTGTCGCAAGTGCTCTCTATCTTTTCTTTCTATAAAATAAACCTGACCAAGATTCAATCATTACCGATTATAGGCCGAGAATGGGAATATCTGTTCTACGTAGACGTGATCTTCAATGATTATTTAAGATACAAGCAATCTATCGACGCCGTTTCACCATTGACAAAAGAACTTAAAATATTAGGAGAATATGCAGAAGGAACATCAACCATATAATATTCAGCCGGCAAACCGTCTGGCGAATGTTAGCGAATACTACTTCAGCCGTAAACTGAAAGAAGTGGCACAAATGAATGCCGAAGGTAAGAATGTAATCAGTTTGGGCATCGGAAGCCCTGACATGCCTCCTTCGGAAGAAACCGTGCAAGTACTGTGCGAGCAAGCAAAACGCCCTGATGTTCACGGATACCAACCTACTGTCGGCATCCCCGAACTACGCAAAGCTATGGCCGACTGGTATAAACGATGGTATCACGTCGATCTTGATCCGGCGACAGAAATCCAGCCTCTGATCGGTTCCAAGGAAGGTATCCTGCATGTGACGTTGGCATTGGTCAATCCTGGTGACCAAGTATTAGTTCCCAATCCGGGATATCCTACCTACACCTCTTTAAATAAAATATTGGGCAGTGAGATTGTGAACTACAACCTGTGCGAAGACAACCATTGGCAACCCGATTTTGATGAACTGGAGAAGATGGACTTGAGCCGCGTCAAGATTATGTGGACCAACTATCCCAATATGCCGACCGGAGCGAACGCCACGATGGAACTTTATGAAAAGCTGGTAAACTTTGCACGCCGCCATAATATTGTGATTGTAAACGACAACCCATACAGCTTTATTCTGAACAAAAAACCACTGAGTATTCTCAATGTGCCCGGAGCCAAAGAATGCTGTATCGAGTTCAACTCTATGAGCAAGAGCACAATATGCCCGGCTGGCGTGTGGGAATGCTTGCCACCAATGCGCAGTTTGTACAATGGATATTGAAAATAAAGAGTAATATTGATTCAGGAACTTTCCGCCCCATGCAACTGGCCGCCGCACAAGCTTACAACAATAGTGTGGAATGGCACGAAGAAGCGAACGTCAATGTATATAGCCGCCGCCGCCAACTGGCAGAAGAGATTATGAAAGTACTCGGTTGTAGCTTTGATCCCAATCAGGTAGGTATGTTCCTTTGGGGACGTATTCCCGAATCTTACAATGACGTGGAAGAACTGACCGAAAAAGTTTTGCACGAAGCACGTGTGTTCATCACTCCGGGTTTCATCTTCGGCAGTAACGGCAAACGCTATATACGTATTTCCCTCTGTGCCAAAGAAGAAAAACTGGCTGAAGCACTGGAAAGAATTAAAAAGATAATGTAACAAAACAAAATATCAGATTATGGAATTAGATTTAAAACCCATCGAACTTCCGGGAATTGAAAAAAAACGCCCGATGATTATCGCCGGCCCATGTAGTGCCGAAACAGAACAGCAAGTTATGGATACAGCTCTCATGCTGGCCAATAAAGGCATCAAGATTTTCCGTGCCGGCATTTGGAAACCGCGTACCAAACCGGGAGGTTTCGAAGGCATCGGTGTAGATGGCCTGGCATGGCTGAAACGTGTGAAACAGGAAACCGGTATGTATGTTGCCACCGAAGTGGCTACAGCCAAACACGTTTACGAATGTTTAAAGGCAGGTATTGATGTGCTTTGGATTGGCGCACGCACCACTGCCAACCGTTTGCCGTGCAGGAAATTGCTGATGCTCTGAAAGGTGTGGACATTCCTATATTGATTAAAAACCCTGTCAACCCTGACCTTGAATTGTGGATTGGAGCTTTCGAGCGCATCAATAATGCAGGTTTGAAGCAACTGGGTGCTATCCATCGCGGATTCTCTTCTTATGATAAAAAGATTTACCGTAACCTGCCTCAATGGCATATCCCTATCGAATTGCGTCGCCGCATTCCCGAACTACCGATTTTCTGTGATCCCAGCCATATCGGTGGCAAGCGCGAGTTGGTAGCTCCCCTCTGCCAGCAGGCGATGGACTTAGGTTTTGACGGTTTAATCGTAGAATCACACTGCAATCCCGACTGTGCATGGAGCGATGCCGCCCAACAAGTCACTCCCGATGTGCTGGACTATATCCTAAATCTGCTAGTCATCCGCAAAGAAACCCAAACCACCGAAAACCTGGGCGAACTGCGTAACCAAATCGATGATTGCGACAATGAGATTATCGAGGTATTGGCAAAAACGTATGCGTGTCTGCCGTGAAATCGGTACATTCAAGAAAGAACATGATATGACCATTCTGCAGACAGGCCGTTACAATGAAATTCTAGACAAGCGCGGTGCACAAGGCTCACTGTGCGGCATGGACTCAGATTTCATTAAAAAAGTATTCGAAGCCATCCACGAAGAAAGCGTAAGGCAACAAATGGAAATCATAAATAAGTAAACCGATGAGAATATTAATTTTAGGAGCCGGTAAAATGGGCTCCTTCTTTACCGATGTATTGAGCTTCCAGCACGAAACCGCCGTATTTGATGTAGACCCGAAACGCCTTCGTTTTGTTTACAATACCTACCGATATACCACACTCGAAGAGATTGAAGAATTCAAGCCCGAACTGGTTATCAATGCGGCAACCGTGAAATATACACTGGATGCTTTTCACCAAGTATTGCCTGCTCTCCCCAAGGATTGCATCATCAGCGATATTGCCTCGGTAAAGACCGGACTGAAAGAATTTTATGACCAATGCGGATTCCGTTATGTGTCTACTCACCCCATGTTGGTCCCACATTTGCCAACCTAGACAAACTGAGCACCGAAAATGCCATCATCATCAGCGAAGGCGACCATTTGGGTAAAATCTTCTTCAAAGACTTATACCAAAACCTTGGTCTGAATATCTTTGAGTATACCTTCGACGAGCACGATGAGACAGTGGCCTATTCACTGTCTATCCCTTTTGTTTCCACTTTTGTTTTTGCGGCAGTGATGAAGCATCAGGACGCTCCCGGTACTACTTTCAAACGCCACATGAAGATAGCTAAAGGAGTACTAAGCGAAGACGACTACCTGTTGCAGGAAATTTTATTCAATCCCCGCACCCCGGCACAGGTAGAAGGTATCCGTACAGAATTAAATGAGCTGTTGGATATCATCAACAAGAAAGATGCTGCGGGGATGCGTGCCTATCTTAGCAAGATTCGAGAAAAGATTAAATAACGCATCAGTATAACATAGAAGAGGATGTCAAAGCTCCAACAAGACTTTTTGCATCCTCTTTTTTATTTTATCCATAAAAATGATTTATCAACATATGGCACAACAGCCACACAATCAGATGCTCTGCCGCATAACACCACCAGGCAGAATTGGGACCGGACCGAAATGAGGCCCCCCAACGCTCCCCATACCAATGCCCACATACCGGCAATCTGTATAAACTGATTCACCGCTTTGCCTATCATTTTATTTCCCATTACTCATCCATTTTAGAAAGTCTATCAATTAAATCGTCCAAGATATTTCTCACCGTAGGGTAACTGACCCCCATACTTTTCGCCATGCCCTTCAAACTTCCGCTCGATTTGACAAACGCAAGAATAAACTGCTGCTCTTTATCTGAAAGCCGTGCCAGCACAGGCAGTTCAAAATCTCCGCACACTTCCGTGCGGCATTCTCCACAGAAAAGCCTACCCACCTCAACGGTGCATTACACGCAGGGCATTGCAACGGCAAACGTTTCTTTATTTCTCCCATATCATTTCAGTTTTTTCACAAATGTACTGACAGAAGCTATCAAAGCATTGTTCACCGGCAGAGAAGGATTCCCATAAGTAAGCATCTGCTGCTGTACGGCCTTTGACTCACAATCTTTCAGCACATGGTTCATCTTATCAATCAAAAGCAGCTCGGCAGCCGGGCAACCCTTTTTCAGAAATTCGGCATCCTCCACCGATACCTGAATATCATTTTTACCCTGAACAATGAGAACCGGCACTTTGACGGAAGCAATCACCGTCCGGGGATTATACTTGAACCAGGAAATCAAATAAGGCTGGACAGAAGCCCGATACAATGATTGCAGATAAGCCGGCACGTCACTCACTTCCTTGCCGTTTTTCAAAGACCCGTTAATGGATGCCACCTCTTTCCGCACCGCTTCCGGATTCTGTTGAGCGGTCACTTGCGCCTCTATAATCTCGTAGGCAGGACGACCCGCACCGGCAATCGAGATATAGCCTTTCACCTTCGGCCGGTTCTGACAGGCCAACATTCCAATCAGCGCCCCTTCGCTATGTCCTGCCACCGTGATCGTCGTAAAACGTTTCTCTTTCGACAGGTAATCAATCCAGCCAGTTACATCGTTCACATAATCTTCAAAACGAAGTTTCGCTTCCTCCTTACCAGCCGACGCACTGGTTCCTATCCCCCGCTTGTCAAAGCGCAAGGAAGCGATGCCGTTTGCCGCCAAGCCTTCTGCCAGGAACTTCAACGAATTATTCCTCAAATTGCCAATGGCTGAATTACCATCATATCCGTAGGTCCGGATCCGGCTATAATAAGCACCACCGGACAGGTTTTCACCCCACCGGGCAAAAGCAGTTTTCCTTTGATTTGTCCTTCCTTGGTGTTCAACACCACATTTTCTTCCAAAGGAAGCACCTGTGCCCGACAACAAAGACCGCACAGGAAAAATAAACCGGCTAAAATAAAATTCAAATGTTTCATCTATTACGTATTTTAAGATTATTCATTTAACAAATATAGTGATTATATTGAATAAAGCGAATCAATATTTGAATGTTGTTAAGCATCAGTTTTATTTTATTCAATACTATTTCATTTTATCTTCAACATGGATAGAATCAACTAGTTTTGCCACTAAAAAAAGAACCGTTACACACGCCTACTTTTGCTGGGAAAGAAATAAATCTGCAACTAATTTCAAAAAAGGATTTTTTATCATTTCCCTTTTCTTATTCATCCAAACAAACTATCTTTGCCACGTTTTGTTCCGCGTACCTCCGACTGATGCGAGGAAGCGGATGAAAAGGGAATCAGGTGCAAGTCCTGAACAGTCCCGCTGCTGTAAGCTCCATCTACCCCTATAAGGGGATAGGTTTATTTATCCACTCACGCCACTGCCTGTATATATAATTAAGGTGGGAAGGCAAGTAAACAGGAGTAAGTCAGAAGACCTGCAAAACGTAAAGTCATCGACCGTCGCTTTCGAGGAAAGAGCAGCGGTAAGAATGCGGTATTTATTCATTAATATGTTTTTTTAAATGAAAGGAAATAACCAGGCTTATAAGCTATGGCTTTGTCTGCTTTGCAGCTTTATCCTATTGCCGCTTGAAATACAGGCACAGGAGAAAGGAGATTCCATTACCGGGAAAGTGCATAAAATAGACGAAGTTACGGTTACGGCTGAACGTACCAAGCAACAGGTTAAAAGTAGCAGTCCCTTCCAACAACTCGACAAGAAGCAATTGCAACAACAAGGCATTACGGATATTGCTGATGCTTTACGTCGCTTCTCAGGAGTCAACATAAAGGATTATGGGGGTGCAGGAGGAATGAAAACTATCTCCGTTCGGAGTTTAGGAGCCAAACATACAGCCGTAGTTTATGACGGGGTTACACTCAGTGATTGTCAAAGCGGACAAATAGACTTGTCTCGTTTCTCTATTGACAATATCCAGCAAATTTCACTGACCATTGGGGACAATGAAGATATTTTTGTACCGGCACGTACAGTTGCTTCTGCTGCCGCCTTAAAATTACAAAGCATATCCCCGGATTTTTCAAACAAAAAAAATCACTTGACGGGACAGATAAAGACAGGTTCTTTCGGGATGATTAATCCCCTTATCCGCTACGAACAAAAGTTTAACGAAAAGATTTCAGCATCTACCACTGGTGAATTTATGAGGGCAGATAACCTATATCCTTTCACTTTAGTCAACGGAGATTATGTTTCCAAAGAAAAACGCTATAACAACAACATTCAAACCTACAGAGGAGAACTGAATCTTTACATCAGCCTAATAACAGAAGCACACTGAACGGAAAGATTTATTATTACGATACAAATCAGCAATTACCCGGTGCAGTCATTCTTTACAACGCGAAAAGCCGTGAGAAGTTACGCGAAACGAATTCTTTCACAGTACATTAACCGTTACTTATTGGAAAA
>ENA-OQER01001424-OQER01001424.1-human-gut-metagenome-genome-assembly--contig:-NODE-1424-length-11441-cov-2.468358_pt1 | contig 11441 bp, 16 predicted proteins | sample MGYA00242797_ERZ504639 | MGnify/ENA primary metagenome ERZ504639 (study PRJEB26092, sample SAMD00036306) | human gut metagenome | host: Homo sapiens | study: EMG produced TPA metagenomics assembly of...
ATGTATTCCTTATGATGACACGTTCTTTAGCATCAGCCACAAGAATAGTCGAGGTACTTGACGAAAAAAATCGACATTACTGATGAAAACTCGCAGGATATAAGTGTTAAGCATGGTGAAATAGAGTTCGACCATGTGTGGTTTAAGTATAAAAATGAAGCAAAGGAATACGTACTTTCAGATGTTTCATTTCATATAAAGCCAGGACAGACAGTAGGTATCATAGGACAGACAGGTTCTTCAAAGACTACTCTTGTACAGCTTATTCCAAGACTATATGATGCCACTAAGGGAACGGTGCGTATAGATGGAGTGGATGTTAAGAATTATCCAGTAAAACATCTGCGTGATGCTATTGCTGTTGTTTTGCAGAAGAATACCTTGTTTTCTGGTTCTCTGATATCAAACCTTCTCTGGGGTAATGAAAATGCAACGAAGGAAGAGATAGATGAAGCTTGTCATATAGCCTGTGTAGATGAATTCTTAGACAGGCTTCCGGCAGGCTATGAGTCAGAGATGGGACAAGGAGGTGTCAATGTTTCTGGTGGACAGAAGCAGCGTATATGTATTGCAAGGGCTATATTAAAGAAACCGAAGGTACTCATACTGGATGATTCTACAAGTGCTGTGGATACAGCAACTGAAGGCCGGATAAGGGAAGAACTTGCAAAGAAGCTTCCGGATATGACTAAGCTTGTTATTGCACAGAGGATATCTTCTGTTAAGCATGCAGATCAGATAATTATACTCGATAAGGGTTGTGTAAATGCAATAGGAACACACGAGGAATTATTAAGAACCAATAAGATATATCAGGAAATATATGAATCACAGAAGGAAGGAGCAGATTTATAATGGCAAAGTATGTTGGATATAAACGACCTAAGGATACTAAGAAAGCTATAAAGCATCTGCTTGTTTACCTTGGTCATTATAAATGGATGTTTATGCTTGTTGCACTGCTTGTGCTGATAAGTGCAGGAGCGAATGTGGCAGGCACATATCTTGTAAAACCAGTTGTAAATCATTTTATAGTACCGGGAGACATGGAAGGACTTCTTAAGGCAGTTATTGCATGGGTGTTATGTATGCCTGCGGGGCTTTGTGTACATTTGGCTATAACCGCATTATGGTAAAGGTATCACAGAAGGTTATACAGGATATAAGAAATGATCTTTTTGCACATGTACAGAAGCTTCCTTTAAAATATTTTGACGCTCATACACATGGTGAGCTTATGAGCAGATTTACCAATGATGTGGATACTGTACAAGAAGCTATGAATAACAGTTTCGCTATGATAATCCAGAGCTTTATAATGCTTTTTGGCACTCTTATCATGATGATGGTTTTAAGTGTAAGATTATCAGTTATAGTTATTGTGTTTCTTGTTATCATGTTTTTCTTTATTAAGTTTAACAGTAAACATAGCAAGAAATATTTTAACAGGCAGCAGGAGGAGCTTGGTAAGATTAATGGCTTTGTACAGGAGATGATGGCAGGACAGAAGGTTGAAAAGGTGTTCAACCATGAACAAAAGAATTTTGAGAAGTTTTGTGAGATGAATGAAAGTTTCAGGAAAGAGTCTACTAATGCACTTGCTTTTGCAGGAATGATGATTCCAACTATTGTAAGCCTGTCATATCTTAATTATGCGATATCAGCATGTGTGGGTGGTTTATTTACGCTTAAAGGACTTATGGATCTTGGAAGTCTGTCATCATATCTTATATATGTACGTCAGAGTGCCATGCCGCTTAATCAGTTTACCCAGCAGGTCAATTTTCTGTTATCAGCACTTTCAGGTGCAGAACGTATATTTGATATGATGGATGAAAAACCAGAGATTGATGAAGGAGCGTAACACTTTGTAACGCAGTTAAGAATGCTGATGGAAGTCTTACAGAATGTAGTGGGTATACGGGTGTATTTGCATGGAAGGTGCCAGCAGAGCTTAATACTTACTGGAATTCAGATGCTTGTCTTGTTGAGCTTCGTGGTGACGTAAGATTTAAAAATGTTGTGTTTGGATATGTTCCAGGAAAAACTATATTAAATGATGTCACTCTTTATGCGAAGCCAGGGCAGAAAATAGCATTTGTTGGCTCGACCGGTGCTGGAAAGACAACGATCATTAACCTTATAAACAGATTCTATGATATACAGTCAGGCACAATAACTTATGATGGCATAGACATAAAGGATATTAAGAAGGATGACTTAAGAAAATCACTTGCCATGGTTATTCAGGATACACATTTGTTTACAGGAACAATAGCTGATAATATAAGGTATGGAAAACTGGATGCAACTGATGAAGAGGTTAGAAATGCAGCTTTAATAGCCAATGCAGATTCATTCATAAGACGTCTTCCAGATGGATATAATACCATGCTTTATTCCGATGGAAGCAACTTATCACAGGGACAGAGGCAGCTTCTTGCCATAGCAAGGGCAGCGATAGCAAAGGCACCGGTGCTTATACTTGACGAGGCTACAAGCTCAGTGGATACTAGACTGAAGGTTGATAGAAAAAGGCATGGATGCTATCATGGAGGGAAGAACGGTATTTGTAATAGCACACAGATTATCTACGGTCAGAAACTCAAAGGCTATAATGGTGCTTGAAAAAGGACAGATTATAGAAAGAGGAAGTCATGATGAGCTGCTTGAACAAAAAGGCAGATATTATCAGCTGTATACAGGACAGTTTGAGCTTAGTTAAAGATTTCAGATTGTTATAATCTGATGATTATTAGTAATATTTAACTGATATGTGTAAAAATATGCAAAGAAATGAGGATTAGTATGAAATATGGAGAGGTCAGGCATTATCTTTTTGATGTGGAAATGCTAAGAAGAAGACTTTTAAGACCTTATTTTATAGATATGGGATTAACAGTAGGACAGGGACAGCCAAGAATATTATATGAATTAAAAAAAGGTGGACAGATGACACAAAGAGAGCTGTCAGATGTCTGCCTGATAGATGTAACTACTATGTCAAGAACACTTGACAGGCTGGAGAAGATGGGCTTATAATAAGAGAGAGTAATCCAGAGTGCCGGCGCTCATGGGTGATAAAGCTTACTAAGGAGGGAGAAATAAAGGCAGATAAGGTGTCTGATTTATTCAATATGGCACAAGATGTATTCTGTAAGAATATATCAGAGGAAGAACTTAAAAGCATGTGTGTTACACTTGAAAAGATAGAAAATAATCTTAATGAGGCTATAAAAAAGCAGGAGCAAAAAGATTGATTGCAGCTAATATTGTAAAGTTTAGTTATGTGGAAAAGAGGTATGGCATGAGTGATAAATATGATGTAATAATAATAGGAGCAGGTCCAGGTGGGATTTTCTCAGCATATGAGCTTATGAAAAAGTCACCAAAGCTTAAGGTGGCTGTGTTTGAGGAGGGAAATACTTTAGAGAAAAGAAAGTGTCCTATAGATGGCAAGAAGATTAAATCGTGTATTAAGTGTCCAACATGTGCTATTATGAATGGTTTTGGAGGAGCAGGAGCATTTTCCGATGGAAAATATAATATTACGAATGATTTTGGTGGAACGCTTTACGAGTATATCGGAAGAGACGAGGCTATTGAACTTATGAAGTATGTTGATACAATCAATACCTCACATGGTGGTGAAGAAACACACATGTATTCAACTGCTGGAACCAAGTTTAAAACACTATGTATGCAGAATAAGCTAAAGCTTCTTGATGCTTCTGTAAGGCATCTGGGAACTGATATTAATTATATTGTTCTTAAAAACATGTATGATGAAATGAAAGACCATATTGACTTTTACTTTAACACGCCTGTAAGTGATATTGAGGTTATAGATGGAGGATACAGGATATTCTATAAGGATGAGCATATGGACTGTGACAAGTGTATCGTTTCAGTGGGACGAAGCGGCAGCAAGTGGATAGAAAATGTCTGTAAAGCTTTAGATATTCCAACAAAGTCCAATCGTGTAGATATTGGTGTACGTGTTGAACTTCCAGCAGTTATATTTGCCCATCTTACAGATGAGTTATATGAAAGCAAGATTGTATACAGAACAGAAAGTTCGAGGATCTTGTTCGTACCTTCTGTATGAATCCTAATGGAATCGTTGTTAATGAGAACACAAATGGAATAGTAACTGTAAACGGACATAGCTATGAGGGAGCTGAGAAGCAGACAGAGAATACCAACTTTGCACTTCTTGTTGCAAAGCATTTTTCAGAGCCTTTCAAGGATAGTAACGGATATGGCGAAAGTATTGCAAGGCTTTCTAACATGCTTGGTGGCGGAGTTATTGTGCAGAGATTCGGCGACCTTATGAGAGGAAGAAGAAGTACTGAAAAGAGAATAGAGGAAGGACTTGTAAAGCCAACTCTTGCGGCAACACCTGGTGATTTAAGCCTGGTGCTTCCTAAACGTATTCTTGATGGTATCATAGAGATGATATATGCACTTGATAAGATAGCACCTGGTACTGCCAATGATGATACACTTCTTTATGGTGTGGAAGTCAAGTTCTATAATATGGAAGTTGAGATTGATAATAATCTTGAAACTAAATACAAGGGATTATATATAATTGGTGATGGAAGTGGTGTAACACATTCACTTTCCCACGCTTCTGCAAGTGGAGTTTATGTAGCCAGAAAGATTGTAGATGAGCAGGATTAAAGAAAAGTAAATTAAGTAGTAATGAATGTAAAAGAAAAGGCAGGTGCTGCTAAGCAGACACTTACCTTTCTTTTTGTGCGATTGACGGATGGATAGGCAGGAGTAAATGAGCAGGATTTGGAAAACATAAATGTGATAATTTATTGACAATTATATTATTTGTATTATAATGAATAATACAAATAATACAAAATGCATTTTAAAGAGGATGTGATATTATGATTATCGAATTAGATATGAACAGCAGTATTCCAATATATGTCCAGCTGCGTAACCAGATAGTTATGGGAATAGGACATGGTGAGTTAAAGCCTGGTGAAAGTCTTCCAACAGTAAGGCAGTTAGCAGAAGATGCAGGCGTTAATACAATGACAGTCAATAAGACATATCAGATATTAAAGACAGAAGGCTATATAAATATAGACAGAAGACATGGTGCTGTTGTTGCTAAGAATATTGATATGGATATTGTGTTCCGGGAAAGTTGGAAGCAGAACTTGAGCTATTGTCAGCAGAAGCAAGTATAACAGGTATGGATAAAAAAGATTTTCTTAATATGTGTGACAAGATATATTCTAAGATGAAATGTGTAGAAGAGAAGCAAGTTATAACTGAGTAAATTATAATATAATGAGTGTAAAAGAAAAAGCAGCGGCTATAAAGGTTAACATCCTCCTTCGCTGCGGATTGGAGCATATATGGAAATATTTATGGCAGTTATGTTTTTTGTAACCAATTTATTTATAATAATGATTATGAGATTAACGATGGTGTCAAGCTTTGAATATAAGGCTGGTATGTATCTGGGAGTCCATATACCAGCAGAGAAGAAAGAAGATGCAGAAGTAACTTCTTTGATGAGCAGGACAAAAAAGCAGTTTAATGTATTTAACAATATTAATATCGTATTATCGATTGTAATATGTGGTATATGTGTTGTGAATATGATTATATCGATATTCATATATATATTGTGGATATTCGTATATACCGTAGGAATACAGCTTATTGTCATAGTCGGCCACAGGAAAATGTATGAGCTTAAGATGAAAAATGGATGGCTTATTGAGGAACAGAAAAAAGTATATATTGATACAAGGCTTTCAGCTTCTAATGGAAAGATCTCTGTTAGTATGAAGTATCACTGGATGCTTATAGTACTGACAGCAGTTATATACATACCAGTTGTTCTTGTGAGACATTCAGATATGTTATTCAGAGATATGAATATATATTTTATAGTATCAATTGTAGTAGCGGTTGTGTTGTATATATTTAATATATATGTTAATTCCAGAGAACGCACAGTATATAGTGAGAATTCCGATGTTAATATAACAATGAACCAGATATATAAAAAATATGTGTCACTTGGACTTATAATGATGAGCCTGTTTAATACGATAGCATTTAGTTATATTGCCACAGAGTATATGATGCATGGTATTTTGTATGGAACTGATATTATTGTATATTCAATCGTGAATTTTACTGGAAGTATAATTATGATAGTGTTTTTCGTTGTGGCAAGAAGAAAAAGAACAGAGGTACTGGCAGCCGATGATACACCGTTGTATGTAGATGATGATGAATACTGGAAGTACGGATTTTATTACAATCCTAATGATAGACATATGCTTATAAAGAACAGAATGTATGACATGAATTATGCATTTAACTATGCGAACAGAGGCGCACAGATTCTTGTAGGAATACTTACTGTTGTTGTAACAGCTTCATGCATATTTACTGTTGCGGTACTTGTTCCATTTATACATGTAAAGATGAATGTTTATATAGCAGATGATACATTTATGGCAGCAGGAGGAGGTTATAAATGTAGTATAAATATAAACGACATACAGGAAGTGCAGCTTTTTAATGAGATGCCTAAGGATAACTTTACAAGAACTAATGGAGGCTCTACTAACGAATATGATATAGGTAATTATAAGGGCAGGACATATGGTAAATGTATGCTTTTTATATGGGATGGCTATTCTCCTGTGCTTATGATAAAAAGCAGCAATAAAACAGTGTTTGTGAATTCTAAAGAGGATGGATATATAAAGCAGATGTATGAAAAGCTTACAGACTATCAGAAGGCTTCCCATGGATTGTAACTGCAAGTAATATAACCCATGGGATTATAAAAACACTGCCTTACTGCAGCAATATATCTATAAAGCGTTTTACAGCAATGCTCTGAATTCTTTTAGGGTTCTGTATAAGGCACACCTGCCTTTGTGGTACAGGTTCATTTAGCTTTATGTTATAGATGTTTCCTTTGTTAAGCTCATCAGCAGCAAGCTCTTTGGATAGAAGGCAAGTCCCAGATTGGCACGGATAAGAGGGATAATCTGGTCAGTTGAATATACAAGCATCTCAGGTTCAAATTGCAGATGATTATTATAAAAAATATTCTGAATATAGTGAATATGAACCAGAGGCTTCGTTTAATGATATATAAGGATAAGAACTTAAATCATTAATGTCAAGTATATTCTCTGAAAGGTTGGCATATTTTTTCCCACCTATTAATATTTCCTCAAATGAGTATAAAGTATTCTGCGTAAATGTTTTGTCTATTGAAAATGGTGTAGTGATAATGCAGAAGTCAACAAATCCATTTTCAAGAGCGGTTATGGCCTGAGAGGTGAAATTGTTAGTGAGTTTAATCCTTACATTAGGATATAGAGAAAGAAAATTTTCTAGTCTATCTGAGAGATAAAGTCTGAGTGCAGTGTCACTAACTCCGATAGTTATAGTTCCGCTTTCAAGGCTCTGTTTTTTCTTAAGGGCATCCTGTGCATTCTTTAGCTGATACATGGCAGCTTCAACGTGTTCGTATAATAATTGGCCTTCAGGAGTCAGTGATATTCCTTTGTGAGTTCGTACACATAAGCTGCATCCAAGTTCATGTTCAAGAAGATTGATATATCTTGTTATATTAGGCTGGTTGTTGCAAGAATCTGGGCAGCCTTTGAAAAGCTTTTATATCTGGCCACATAATAAAATATTCTGTAATAGTCAAGTGTCATTGCATTATTGTCCTTTCATGATTTAGGATTGCTCCATTGTTCTGTAATTTATGCAATTCTTCATTCAAGATATAGTATAACCATAAAAATGTATATGTAAATATTATATAAGTGTTATATAAAATATACATTTTACATATCTTAAGCGCGATAATATAATAAGTTATAAGAAAGAGGCTAATTATTACATATCGTTTTTGGGGTATGCGGTTTTTAACCTTTAGCATGAAAGCGAGGAAATGAATATGTTATTTAAGAAAAAGACAGTTAGTGAAAAGATAGAGCATCTTGTAAAGAAAAATGATTTTTATGTGCTGGCAGATTATGTACATGGCACAAAGGAAGAAAAGCTTGCACTTGCAAAGGAACTAGGAGCTAATGATAATAACAGTAGTGTTGATCTTTTGTTAAGGCTGGTTGATGATAATGATGAGGATGTTGTGTTTGCAGCATGTGAGTCATTAAGAAAAGTCGGTTGTGAGCATAACACTGCAGATCTTCTTGAAAAGCTGAACAAGATTCCTAAGGAGGATGAAAAGGTCAGGGAAGAGATAAGCAGAACTGTACAGGAGCTTCATCACCGTTCATAATAAAAACAGATTTTACATTTGTTATACCAGTTAATATTTCCCTTAAGCAGATAGTAGAAAGAACAACTATGTCTGCTTGAGGGATTTTTTAAAATATAGTAATATAATGATATAAGGGTCAAGAGGTCTAAACCCAAATGAGCTTGCTCATATCTACAACAGGAGTAAATAATAGATGAGAATATATATAGATTTTGATGATGTATTATGTGAAACTGCACTTGCTTTCACAAAAATTGCAAAGCAATGTTTGGCATAGATGTGCCATATAGAGAGGTGCAGTTTTCAATCTTAAGAAAACCTTTGATTTAACGGATAGTCAATATGAAGAATTGATGAAAGCAGGACATTTTCCGGATAATCTTCTGAATTATGAGGAAACGCCAGGAGCATCAGAGACGATTAATAAGTGGGTTGATATGGGACATGAGGTTTTTATTATTACTGGAAGACCATTTAATTCATATGAACCATCAAGCACTGGCTTGATGAACACAAGCTTGAAAGAGTGCCTTTATATTGTGTGGATAAATATGGGCGTGAAAATTGTAAGCAGGATTATGTTTATAATCTGACATTAGAGCAGTTATATGGAATGTCTTTTGACTTTGCAGTGGAGGATTCGCCGGCTGCTTTTTGGCATGTTTCGCACTTTGAAGGCTGCAGGATTGCAGTATTTAACCGGCCATGGAATATACGTGAAGAACTTCCTGATGACAGGTTTATAAGATGTGAGGGGTGGAAAGAGGTTGACAAGGTGTTTGAAATTAAGGAAGCCATGAATACATAGCAGCAGTCAGACCGTTTTTTGGTCTGGCTTTTTTTACTTGACATATTTATAGGTTGTGTTACAATACATTTAACATTTAAGTTAAATGTTAAATGTTGACATTAAATATCAAGCAGGGAGGTGTTAATTTGGCACTACAGAATACACTTCAGGCACTTGCAGATCCTACAAGGCGTGAGATACTTAAGCTTCTTAAACATTCGCGCTTATCGGCAGGAGAGATTAGTGATCATTTTTCAGTATCTGGTGCGGCTATTTCAAGGCATTTATCGGTATTAAAGGAGGCTGATCTAATTCGGGACGAACGTGAAGGAAAGTTTATTTATTATGAGCTTAATGCATCTGTTCTTGAAGAGCTTATGTTATGGATTAGTGAATTTAAAGGAGAAAAATAATATGATTAAAGAAAATAAAAAAATGCTGTTAATTACATTAGGAATAATACTTCTTCCCATTATTATGGATTATTGTTATGGAATCAGTTACCAGATACGGTCGTAACACATTGGGGAGCTAATAACCAGCCAGATGGTTATTCATCTAAAGGTTTTGCAGTTATTGGACTTCCAGTTATATTATCAGCTGTACACCTGATATGCATAATAGCAGCCTCTATAGATCCAAAGGCAAAAAATATTAATGGCAAAATGCGTTCAATAGTTATGTGGATATGTCCATTAACATCTATTGCTGTCTGTACTGCTGTCTATGGATATAATCTTGGATATCAGTTAGATATGGGATTCTTTAGTTCACTTCTTATTGGAGTCTTATATATTATATTAGGTAATTTTATACCTAAGATTAAGCAGAACTATACGATAGGTTTTCGTGTTTCATGGGCATTAAACGATGCAGATAACTGGTTCAATACGCATAGATTTGGCGGAAAATGTATGGTAATCGGAGGGATAGTACTAATAATTACATCACCACTTAAAAATATATGGATAATCATTGCAGCAGCTGTTATTCCTTGTATTCTTCCAGCAGTTTACTCATATATGTATTATAGGAAAAAATTATGATGTAATGAGCGCAAAAGAAAAGTAACATATGATATTATGAGGATTATATATGAATAAATATGAAGATTTATGTGTGTTATTAAAAGAAATATCATCTAAGCAGCCGTTTATTATGGCAATAGATGGACGCTGTGCAGCAGGAAAGACTACACTTGCAGAACGCCTGAAAAAGAAATATGAATGCAATGTGATACATATTGATGATTTTTATCTTCCAATGCAGAAAAGAACGGAAACTGTAATGCAGCAGCCAGGAGGGAATATAGACTTTCAAAGATTGACAGATGAAATATTTATTCCCCTGACAGAAGGAATAAATGCAGTTTACCGACCTTATGATTGCCATAATGACAGATACATGAGGACACAGAAGATAAATAGTAATGTGATAACGGTTATAGAAGGTTCATATAGCTGCCATCCTAAGCTTAGAACTTTTATAAACTATGTGTTTTTATGGATGTTTCCAAGGAATTGCAAATAGAACGGTTAAAAGCACGTAATCCTGCGAAGCTGGAAGCTTTTAAGAGTGTGTGGATTCCAAGAGAAGAAAAGTATTTTGATACTTGCAAAATACGTGAAAGCTGTGACATGCTAATAACAGCATAGTTACGCAGTTTAATTATAAAGATTATTTTTCGGTACTTAAGTAATAATTTGGATGAGGCAATGCAGGTATGTGAAAAAGCATCAAGGTAAATTATTTGGAAATGGTGGTTAATATGACATTACAACAATTAAAATATATAATAATGGTAGCAGAAACCGGCACAATAACTGAGGCAGCTTCAAGCTTTTTATATCTCAGCCAAGTCTTACGAATGCAATTCACGAGCTTGAAAAAGAGATGAATATAACAATATTTGACAGGACTAATAAAGGAATACATATTTCAAAGGATGGAGAGGACTTCTTAGGTTATGCAAGGCAGGTATTAGAACAAGCCACACTTTTAGAGGACAGATATAAGGGAGGAAATGGCGGAAAGCAGGAATTCTGTGTATCCACGCAGCATTATTCCTTTGCTGTCAATGCCTTTGTTGACCTTATTGAAAAATACGGACATGATGAATATGATTTTAGTCTGAGGGAAACACAGACTTATGAGATTATTGAGGATGTTGCTATGATGAAAAGTGAGATAGGCGTGCTTTATATGAATGATTTTAACAGAGTTGTTCTTGAAAAGGAGATTAAGTCGCACAAGCTTGTATTTCACGAGCTTATGCAGGCAGAGCCACATGTATTCATTAGCCGTAAACATCCACTGGCAGACAGAAATAAGGTTACAATGAATGAACTGCAG
>ENA-OQER01001425-OQER01001425.1-human-gut-metagenome-genome-assembly--contig:-NODE-1425-length-11440-cov-2.022540_pt1 | contig 11440 bp, 14 predicted proteins | sample MGYA00242797_ERZ504639 | MGnify/ENA primary metagenome ERZ504639 (study PRJEB26092, sample SAMD00036306) | human gut metagenome | host: Homo sapiens | study: EMG produced TPA metagenomics assembly of...
ATGTAAATTTTAATGCCGTTCTACGGGAATAATGGTATAATGTAAAACTACTATTTACAGTAATAAAGCATAATAAGTTCACCTTAGCAAATAAAAAAGGAGAAATCAGATGAGAGCAACTAATCTGACCCTGCTCACCGATTTATATGAATTGACCATGATGCAGGGCTATTTTAAGAACCCAACCAATCAGACTGTAATTTTTGATATGTTTTATCGTGTCAATCCATGCGGTGGCAGCTTTGCGATCACAGCAGGTCTGGAACAGATGATCGAATATATTGAAAATCTTCATTTTACAGACGATGATATCGAATATCTCAGAAGCCTTCATATCTTTGAAGACGATTTTCTGGAATATTTAAGATCTTTCAAATTTACCGGAGATATTTATGCAATTCCGGAAGGAACTGTCGTATTTCCTCGAGAACCACTCGTCAAAGTAATCGCTCCGATCATGGAGCACAGCTTGTAGAAACCGCAATCCTGAATATCATCAATCATCAGAGTCTGATCGCTACCAAGCAGCCAGAGTCTGCTATGCAGCCCGTGGGGACGGAATCATGGAATTCGGCCTGCGTCGTGCACAGGTCCGGATGCCGGTATCTATGGTGCACGTGCAGCTGTCATCGGTGGATGCGCCGGAACTTCCAACGTACTGACCGGACAGATGTTTAACGTACCGGTTCTGGGAACACATGCCCACAGCTGGATCATGAGCTTTCCAGATGAATACACAGCTTTCAAAACATACGCCAAAATGTATCCAAATTCCTGCACACTGCTGGTAGATACTTATGATGTCCTGAAATCCGGTGTTCCGAACGCGATCCGTGTCTTCGAAGAAATGAGAGAAGAAGGTGTCAAACTTACACACTATGGTATCCGTATTGACAGCGGTGACCTTGCATATCTTTCCAAAGAAGCCTACAAGATGCTGGCTGCTGCCGGATTCGATGATGCTACCATTCCGCATCCAGTGATCTGGACGAATATCTGATCGACAGTCTTAAGACGCAGGATGCCAAGATCAATTCCTGGGGGGTCGGAACCAACCTCATCACGAGTAAAGATAATCCGGCGTTCGGTGGTGTATACAAGCTTGCTGCAGTCAAAGATGCAGACAGTACAAACTTTACACCAAAGATCAAACTGTCCGAAAACACCGAAAAAGTCACAAATCCGGGCAATAAGACAGTTTACCGTATCTACAGCAAGTCTACCGGTAAGATTAAGGCTGACCTGATCTGCCTGGCTGATGAAGTTTTTGATCCGGAAGAAACCATGATTATTTTTGACCCTGCAGATACCTGGAAAAAGACCAAGGTTCTGGGCGGCACCTATGAACTCCGTGAACTTCTGGTTCCGGTCATCCGCGAAGGTAAACGTGTCTATACTTCTCCCGAAGTTATGGATCTGCGTGAATACTGCCAGAAAGAGCAGAATACCCTGTGGATGAATCCCGCCGTCTTGTAAATCCGCAGAAGTATACGTAGACCTTTCTCAGAAATTATATGATCTCAAGAAAAACCTGCTCGAAGAATGAGTGAAAAGGCTCTCGACTGATCAAGTGTTGCACTATGGCAGTTTAACGCGTTAATTTCCTTTATTTTTTTCAGATAACGTGCTATACTGTTATTCAGTTGAAATGTTCCTGCACAAAGGAACCATGGAGGAAATATACAATGTCTATCAAGATCAATCATGAACTTCCAGTTCCGGAGGTTCTGAAAAATGAGTACCCGCTCAGCAACGAACAGAAATCAATCAAACAACAGCGTGATGAAGAAATCCGCCGTATTTTCACAGGTGAATCCGATAAATTCGTCGTTCTGGTCGGACCATGTTCTGCAGATAACGAAGATACCGTATGTGAATATGTAAATCGCCTGAAAAAAGTTTCTGACAAAGTTTCCGATAAATTAATGATCATCCCACGAGTATATACAAACAAACCTCGTACTACCGGTGATGGCTACAAAGGAATGCTCCATCAGCCGGAGCCGGATAAAGCACCGGATCTTCTTGCCGGAATCATTGCAATCCGCAAAATGCATATCCGCGTACTTCAGGAAACCGGTCTTTCTTCTGCAGATGAAATGCTCTATCCGGAAAACCGCAGCTACCTGGATGATGTTCTTTCTTATGAAGCAATCGGTGCACGTTCCGTAGAAAACCAGCAGCATCGTCTGACTGCCAGCGGTATGGATATCCCGGTTGGTATGAAGAATCCTACCAGCGGTGACCTGTCTGTTATGCTGAACTCCGTAATCGCTGCCCAGCATCCACATCATTTCATTTACCGTGGATGTGATGTGGAAACAAGTGGTAATCCTCTGGCACACACGATTCTCCGCGGCGGCGTTGATAAATATGGCCAGACAATCCCTAATTATCATTACGAAGATCTCATGCGTCTTTATGACTTATACAGCAAAAAAGATCTGCAAAATCCGGCCGTTATCGTGGATGTCAACCATTCTAACTCCGGCAAACAATACAAAGAACAGATTCGTATTGTAAGTGAAGTGCTTCACAGCCGCAACTACAATCCTGATGTAAGAAAACTCGTCAAGGGTGTCATGATTGAAAGTTATCTGCTAGAAGGCCGTCAGGATATCAGCGACCATATGACTCCTGGCTGTTCTATCACCGATCCTTGTCTGGGATGGGAAGATACAGAACGTCTACTCTATGAAATTGCCGAAAATGCTAAAGGGGGCTCAGCCCCCTTTTATTGTTCCATTTGACGTCCAAGAAATCCTGCTGCTGTTTTTACCAGCATTTGCTCCGAATTTCCAAATCTTTCTCCTGCACTTTTTCCAACCAGCGCCACAGAACCAATCGCATCACCGGAACAAATGATTGGCTGTACGATCAGCTCTGATGAGGATTCTTTCTGATTTTCCACAAGCGGCAGTATTTTTCTTTCTCCTGTATGATAACATTTCATTTCTCTCTCCGTGATCACTCGATCCAGTTCTTTACTGATTGCCTTTCCCATCAGTTCCCTGCTGCCCTGTCCGGATGCGGCAACCACCTGATCATGATCCGTAATACATGCGATCATACCTGTTGTCTGTGCCAGCGATTCTGCATATTCTTTTGCAAAAACACTCAACTCTCCAATCGGGGAGTATTTCTTTAAGATCACTTCCCCCTCTTTATCTGTAAAAATTTCAAGCGGAGTTCCTTCTTTAATCCGTAGTGTACGCCGAATCTCCTTTGGAATAACAACTCTTCCAAGATCATCAATGCGCCGGACGATTCCTGTAGCTTTCATGTGCTTTATGTTCCTCCTGTTGTTTTTCCGTATTTTATATCTTCTCCTGAATCTGCCCAGGTGATGTATGGATATTATATGGAAAAAAAGGAGAATTATGTACTTTACTTATAAAACGCCGCAATTATTTTCAGTGCATCTTCATTGATATTTCCAGGAACTGGTTCCGGACGTGCCAGATAAAATCCCTGCAGAAGATCAACTTCCAGTTCCAGTACTTTCTGGATCTCCTCCGGTGTTTCAAGTCCCTCTGCAACGATCTTCATATCACGTTTATGTGCATATGCGACAATATTTTCCACAATCTGCTGTTTATCCGGATCCGTATCAATATCACGGATAATCGAAAGATCTACTTTGATATACTTCGGTGCCAGATCAAGAAGGCTCTTCTCGTTACTGTATCCACTTCCGTAGTCATCCAGTGCAAAAGCACCCTCAAATCCTGGTGCATTTTTCTTTGTTTCCAATGCATGATAATCAATAGATTCTTCTTCTGTGATCTCAATAACAATCTGTTTCTGCAGCTTTGCATAACGATTATTAAATTCTATCTCATCTTTTGCTGCCATATGCTGACTCGCAATAGAATTGATAAACAGAAGCGCATCGCCTTTGATTCGTTTCTTTTCCCTGAGATCAGCAAAGGCTTCTGTCGCCCGGAACATGGTCATTCGTTCAATTTCACGCAATGCACCCTCTTCACATTGCGATCTTCATAACCACATCCGGTCGTTTTAATATTGGAAGATTGGCACGCATCAATGCCTCATATGCTTCAATCTTACCTGTTTTTGCCGATATGATAGGCTGGAAATAGTAAGTAACCAGCTCTTCTTTAACAAAACGATGAAATTCTTTACGAATCTGACTGTCACGGTATTTCTCTTCATATGCCTTCTGGTCAAATTCTGCAATTCTTCCCTTATCTGTCTGTTTTACCTGATACATGGCAAAATCTGCATGTTTTCTCATAACACCGAGGCTGTTACTGTCCTCCGGATACCATGCAATTCCTCCGGAGATACTTAAGTGGAATTCCTGTCCGTTCGGAAGACGAATGATCCTGGAAGAAATTTCTCTTTTCAGTTTACTTATTTCCTTACGAATCGCATTCTGACTCTCATAACCATAAAACAGAATATTAAATTCATCTCCTGAAATATGTGCACACAAGGTTCCTTTCGGAGTACCTTCTTCCAGACACATGCCAGCCTGGCGGATATACTCATCTCCCCAGTCATGTCCAAATGTGTCATTGATGTATTTCAGGTTATCCAGATCCAACATAATAAATGCAGCATGTCTGATTTTTTTCTTCTGCCAAAGATGGATTCGCTTTCACGTTTGAATGCACGTCTGTTATAGAGGCCTGTCAACGTATCATAATCTCGTTCATGTTCAATACGAAGGCGTTCTCTCATAGAAACAGTTACATCTTCCACGAGACCGATCTGTACCCAGTTCTCATTTTTGACTTCCATTCGCACATAACGAACACCTTTTTCCGGAATTCGGATACAGTACAGTTTTGTGCTACCTGATTTTGTTTTATAAAGATTCTTTTCTGTATACTCTTTTAAAATCTCTCTGAATTTTTCTATATTCATGGGAGCTCCGCGCTTAACGGAATTCCCAGTATAGAGAAAAAGTTCTCCGTATAAAAAACACTTCCTGTATCAAACCGGAGTTCATATCCTCCAATCTCTACACTTGCCATTTCCATGATCCGCAGAAATTTGGTAGATGTGTTCAGCACTTCTCTGCTCAGTCCAGTGATCGCAGTAGAAAACTTATCCAGTTCACGAATCCCTGTTTCTGACAGATTTGGAATGCTTCCCTGATTTTGTTGTGCCGCTTCTACTTCATCCGATAAGCTCGCTACCGGTTTTGCCAGGCGGCGACTTACTATAAAGCTGCTGAGCAGACCAAACAGTAATGTCGCAAAGATCGTCAGTTTCACAAGAAGCATAACATGATTTGTAAATGCATACAGATTTTTATCCTGTACAATTCCGACAAGAAGCCACTGCTCATCCGAAAACGGGGCATTCTTATTATAAAGAGTCAGTGGATAGACAGAAGCAATATAATTATCCTTCCATATCTCTGCCTCATAGATATTTTTTTCCGTACGTGTCATTTTAATCTCTTCATCCGGAATACTTAACCATCTATTGCTTCTGGAAGAAGGATTTATTACATTTACAGAAATCTCAGAATCACTGAGTGTGTCTGCGGTTTCAGCCAGCAGATAAGTTCCAGTCCCACTGTTTTGCAGTTCTTCATATGGAATCAGTTCCTGAATATAGCTTGTCATCATTCTACACCGACAACACCATAAACCGTTCCATCAGACAGAATCAACGGTATCGAATATGCAATAACAGGACGATCATCTCCCTCAAGTGTATATGATACCGGTGTCCAGTGTCCATAATCAGATACATTCAGCTTTTCACTGTCTTTATATGCAGTCTGGAAAACAGGATAAACAATTCCATTTTTGCCATAACCCTTATATTTGATCGCCGGCATCCATCCTCTATCCGTAGAAATTCTCAGCGATTTTACCAGCTTTACAGGAGAACGTTCCAGCAGTAGATCATAATTTCTTTCCGATGCAGTCGTTGTCGAATCCTGATCTCTGATGTAAACACAGCATAAACGAATCAATCTCACGTTCATCCAGATCATCCGTGTTCAGAATCACAAAAATTCCATTTACAGATCTGTGCCTCATCACATTGATCAGGCTGTCACTGACTGTTTCCAGAAGTTCTGTACTTCGATCTTCATTATTTACCAATTCCTCTACACTGATATTCTCCACTGCAGTCTGATTCTCGACAGCAGTATTGATCGTTCCTGCCAGGGATGAAAGATTCTGGGTTTCTTCCAGCGTATTCTGCAGATAATTCTGACGGTTTTCCACCTGTTTCTTCAAAATCTCTATGGCATTACGATTCATCTGCATTCCTACATTTCCAAAATACAGTGTTCCGATCAAAAGTGCCACTTCTATCCCGAGAACGATCAGCATTGCCGCAAATATAAATTGAAAAATTGATTTTCCCTGTTTCCTGTGCTGCCTCATTCAGAGAAATCCTCCCTTTCTGTAATCAGAGACTGTATTGTCTCAAATAGATTACTGTCCATCTTCATAAGCCTGCAGTTTTGTTAACGTCTCTTCATACCAGTTATCAAAATATTCATCTGAAATAAGTCTGCAACAGCTTCTTTTTGTTCATGTTTATCTCCTTCCGATAACCGCTTGTGCATAATTATTTTTATGCCATTGCATGCAATTATACCATTAAAAAAACAGTACTTCAATAAACAGTACTGTTTTACTCATCTGGTGTCTAAAATATTATATTTTTATAAACTTTACTGATACCCCTTTACTTTTATGTACAAGTGCGTTATAGTTTCAATATATTCGATACGTAGTATTGATTACTACATGATGTGTTTTTAAATATTTTTCGATATTTCTATCATCAGGAGGCGTTATTATGAAACTTAAATTAAAAGATCCCTGGAGTGCTATCACACACGGCATTGCATTACTTCTTGCAGCAGCCGGTGCAGCACCTTTACTCTTAAAAGCTGCTCATGGTGAAAATGCACCTCTGCATATTACAGCACTTGCTATTTTTATTCTCACTATGATCCTTCTCTATACAGCAAGTACGTTTACCATTCTGTAGATTCTACAGAGAAAGTAAACCGTCGGCTCAGAAAAATGGATCACATGATGATCTTTGTTATGATTGCAGGAAGTTATACTCCAATCTGTCTCATCGCACTTCATAACAGAACCGGCTATATCCTCTGTGCACTTGTATGGAGTATCGCAATCCTCGGTATTCTTCTCAAAGGATTATGGATCACATGTCCCAAATGGCTTTCTTCCGTACTCTATATTGGAATGGGATGGCTTTGTGTACTTGCTTTCGTTCCTATCTTTCATTCCCTTCCGCGAGCCGGATTTGGATGGCTTCTTGCCGGTGGTATCATCTATACGATCGGTGGTGTGATCTATAGTTTGAAACTTCCTTTATTTAATGCACGTCACAAAAATTTCGGCTCTCATGAAATCTTTCATGTATTTATTATGCTTGGAAGTGCCTGCCACTTTATTGTAATGTATTGCTTTATATCTACCCTGCCAGTCTGAGGCAGGGTATTTTTTATTAGTCCGCAGAAGTCTCTGTCCAGAACTCCATTCAGTTTCTAGTTTTTCTTTTCTTGTCAGCTGCTTGATTGCATATTCCCGTCTCATTGCTTCTTCTTTTGTCGCATATCCCTCATAATATACAAGTTCCACCGGACGTTTCGCCCTTGTATATTTCGCTCCGGCTTTTCCTTCATTATGCGCTTTCAGCCTTTTCTCCACACAGTTTGTCCAACCTGTATAAAGTGTTCCGTCAGCACACTTCACCATATACGTATAGTTCATAAAATACCTCATTCTATGTAAAGAACAGCTTCCGGAATTTTGAAATTCATCCACCGTTCTCGTTTCTATAAAAAGCAGCCGGTCAAAGATTTGTATTTTCTCTAAGAAACAACAGGCAGGCAGGCAAATACCGGCTGCGAATTTTTACTATTCCTACCTGCTTTATTATACGTTCCAATTCTGTTTTTGTGAATAGCTTACGGAAGATAGGCAATCGGATCTACCGGCTCCCCGTCTTTCTTCATCGCAAAATAAAGATTACTGCCTTCCTTGCTGTAATACTTTGTCGGCTGTCCTATATATCCGATCACTTCCCCTTCTTTAACTGTATCTCCTTCCTGCACCGTCAAATCTGTCAGCTGTCCATAAATCGCCTGATACCCGCTTCCGATCTCCATCGTCACCGTTGTACCAGTCTGGGCATTTTCTTCAATAGAATACACGGTTCCCGGAACAGATGCCAGGACAGGAGCTCCTTCCACCGCCTGAACAGCAATTGCCGGACTTAGTTTATACTGATCCAAAGTTGGAAAATACACAGTCTGGTCCATGTTATAATCCATAAGAATATTACCGTCTACCGGCCATTCCATCAATGTATCTTCTGAAAAACTTAATTTGGGCGCTTCCTGTACACTTGCAGATGTATTCACTGTCCCATTCTCATTTGTACTCTGTTCTGCCGAAAGTATACTTTCTGACGTAAATGTACTTTCGGTTGATGAAGATCCTGCTTCCGTGGTTTCACTTCCTGCATCTTCACCTTCTGTCTGACTCATTCCTTTCTCTGACGTATGATCTGTCGAAATATTACTGTCCAGTTCAGCCTCTACAAGACTTGTTCCTGCATCTACAGCATTATCCGTCGTGTTTTCTGTACTCAGACTTTCATCATAATATGAAGGAACTTTTTCCGGAACTGACTCATCCTTCCCGGAAGTTCCCAATTGATAAACTCCTATGCCGGCCGCTGCCAGAACTGCCAGAAGGGCCGTATTTGCTACATATTTTGCGATTCTGCCTTTTGTCATATTCTTTTCACCTCTGCTCATAATCGTTTCGTGACCACACCTTTTGTCTGCTGTCACATTTTTACTATATTTACAGGGTGTCCAGAATGCTGCAAAATATACCGTTCTATTTAATTTTTTGTAATATCCATCAAAGGAAAATATGTATTCAGGATTTCTTTCCAGTTTTTTCCCTCTTTTGCCAGTTTATTACCTCCATACTGAGAAAAACCAAGCCCATGTCCTTTTCCTTTACTCAAAAAACGTACCTGTCTCCGCTTTCTTGCATGGAAAAATCAGACGAAGCAATTCCCATCCCCGTAACAAAAGACTCTGCTTCCACAATATTTTCATCTGCCATAAGACTGACCACATACCCGCTGTCTTCCCTCTCCACAATTCTTAATTCCACCGGAAGCTGCTGCTTCGCTATGTAAGTACTATTCAGATACCCTGGTGCTGTTTTATCTGAATTACTGTCCACTGCTTTAAGATAGGCATATTCTTCATTATGAAATGCGGTTTCTCCATCTCTCGTCTGCCCGGCACTGATCTGGTGATATGAACCAGCTTCAATTTCCCATTATATGTCAGCACCTGACCGGAAGTATCTTCTACTGCCTCTTCATAAACTTTGTCTGCTTTTTCCCACACACTCCAGCAGGACGGAAGTTCATCTCTGAGTTCCCGGCAAGTCTCAAAAAATTTCTCACTTCTGGCATCTCTTTCTTTTTTATTTGATTCTCCATTTCTTATTTATACTCTCTTTTTCTCCAATTTTCCTGTACAGATTGCTTCTTGCAATAACAGCCTGTGCTTTTATAGTTTCCGGCTCATAATCTGAAGAAATCTGAAGTGCCAGAATAACCGGTAAGACTGTCTCAGAATCCGCTTTTTGATTCAGAACCGCCATATCGTATCCATTTATCAGAATCGTTATCAAATACGGAAGCAACAGCAATACAACAATATTTGAAAAATACATACGACTGTTTTTTTTCATACAGATAACCTTTATGTAGTTTGTATACTATATGTATTCTATGTTTCTTTTAACCATCATTTCACAATTTTTATCTGTTTAAATGATATGTTCATGCTATAATAGGAATACTAAATTATTGGAGTGACCTGTATGATTGCAATTTATCTTTCCCCCATTTACCTGCTGTTGAATCTGTATATCCTGCGATGGGCATATCTATGGATGGGCACATGCCACAGTATTCTCCGTACTTTGGGATTTCGACTTATATTCGCAGTAATCTATGTATTGCTCTCCACAAGTCTGCTTACAGGATTTCTTATTAAAAATCAAAATCTCTTCATCGAATTGCTGAAAATACCGGAAACTATTTCCTGGGAATCTTTCTCTATACACTTTGTAATCATTCTGCTTGCCGATTTTGGACGAATCCTTCTGAAATATGTATTTCATGCATCATGGATTCATTCCAGAACAGCTTTTACAGTTGCCGGTGCAATCTGCGCACTGTTGATCCTTCTCTTAAGTGCATGTGGAATTTTTCATGCCAAATATATAAAAACAACTTCTTATGACGTAATAATAAATAAAACAATTCCTGAGCGCACCTCCATGAAAATTGTTCTTCTGGCAGATACACATTTTGGCTACAATGCCGGCGTTCTCCATGCCAGAGACTGGTACGTAAGATCAATAAACAGAAACCTGATCTGGTATGTATTGCAGGGGATATTTTTGATAATGAATACGATGCGATTCGAAACCCGGAAAAACTTGAAAAAACTCTTCGTGGCATAAAGTCCACTTATGGTGTATATGCCTGCTGGGGAAATCATGATCTGAATGAAGAAATTCTTGCAGGCTTTACCTTTAAACATAAAGATGGAGATCTTTCCAACATAAAAGATCCCCGCATGAAAAAATTTCTTTGAAGATTCCAATATTCATATACTGGAAGATGAATCTGTTCTGATCAATGATCAGTCTACGTAATCGGACGCAAAGATGCCTCCCTCACAGAAAAGATTGATGAAACTAGAAAAGCCCCCGCCCAGCTTACCGAAAAACTGGACAGGGACAAACCAATTATTATGATCGATCATCAGCCAAAGGAACTACAGGAACTTGCTGATGCAGGCGTAGATCTCGATCTGTGTGGACATACACATAACGGTCAGACATTCCCTGGAAACTTTACCATCAAACTGATGTGGGAGAATCCATGTGTCTTTTAAGTAAAGACAACATGACTAATATTACGACTTCCGGAGCCGGTGTCTGGGGGCCGGCAATGCGTATCGGCACTGACAGTGAAATCTGTTCTATTAATATTCAACTGAAAAAGCTTAAGCACTTCCAAAAACTGTTTTCTTATTCCTATATAATAAGGAAACAGTTTTTGTTTTTCTATCACCCGGTCCCTGAAGCCAGAAAAAGAGTTTTTTCCACATCCGATTACGTTTCAGATAACTGCTTATCCACAAACTACGCATTTTATCCATAACACTCTGTGTAAATCTGTCTGCCATATGTTTCTCTCTGGTGGATAAAATCTCTGAAGCGACATTATTTTCAGGAAACTGCCTGTTATATTTTTAACAAGGTTTTCCTCTGCAAATGCAAAAAATTCCCTGCACTCTTTCTCATTGATTCCCTTCTCCACACCGTTTCTGCAATAGCCCTGACAGGTTCTGGAT
>ENA-OQER01001426-OQER01001426.1-human-gut-metagenome-genome-assembly--contig:-NODE-1426-length-11428-cov-1.486683_pt1 | contig 11428 bp, 18 predicted proteins | sample MGYA00242797_ERZ504639 | MGnify/ENA primary metagenome ERZ504639 (study PRJEB26092, sample SAMD00036306) | human gut metagenome | host: Homo sapiens | study: EMG produced TPA metagenomics assembly of...
GGAAAATGTCAGCACATTTGCGAAATGAATCAAAAGCCCGCAGCAATGTGCGGGCGTAGTGTCAGCGCACAACCAGCACGGAGCACTCTGCGTGACGCACTACAGCTGCGGCGTTGGAACCGAGCAGATAAGTGGTGATATCCGGTCGATGGGAAGCATGATGATCATATGAGCGGGGATCTTCTTCGCCATTTCCAGAATGCGGTCTTTGGGCGAGCCTTCCTCAACATGGACATGCACTCTGTCGGTTGGCAGTTTAAATTTTTTAATGATCTCTTCCAGTTGCGATTTGGCTTCCGCTTTCAGGTCATCCATTGCCGGTAATTCTGCGGAATACGCTAAACCCAGAGAGGCATAGTAGGGCAGTGAAGGTATTACCGTCAGGAAATGAACCTCTGCATCATCAATCTTTGCCTCTGCCTCAACGTGGCTAATCACGCGTTGAGTTAATTCTGAATCGGAAATATCGATAGGGACAAGAATCGTTCTGTTCATAAAACCTCCTGTTTTAGTATCCGCATAAAGTGTAACGCCAGATGACACTTTTTGTGTAATGACGGAGTTCACATTTTTAATTTAGATCAAAGGAGGAAGAATAAGCAGAAAAAGCCCGCCATAACAGCGGGCAGGAGGATTTAGAACTGATAAACCAGACCTAAAGCGAACAATATCATCGGTAGAGATGCCATTGGCAGCGTAGAAACTGTCATCTTCATCCAACAGGTTGATTTTATAGTCAACATAAGTGGACATGTTTTTATTGAAATAGTAAGTCGCGCCAACATCGGCGTATTTAACCAGATCTTTATCATCAACACCTGCCGGGTTGTCTGCACCACCGGCAGCGTGCAGGTCACGGCCTTTAGACATCAGGAAAGAGACTGCCGGACGCAGACCAAATCAAACTGGTACTGTGCAGTGACTTCAAAGTTCTGGGTTTTGTTTGCAACAGCATAATCGCTGTCGCCAAACGGGGTCATATTACGCGTTTCTGAATACATGGTTGCCAGGTAAATATTGTTAGCATCGTATTTTAGCCCAGCAGTCCACGCGTCTGCTTTATCACCACCCGCCGCAGTATGGTTAACCTGATCATTGGTGCGGTCAGAAGAGGTGTATGCCGCACCAGCGCTAAAGCCCATGCCTAAATCATATGTTGTGGAAAGACCCCAGCCGTCACCGTTTTCATGGCGAACATCACGTCCGTTGTTGGTGCCTTCCTGACCATTACTGGCACCTTCGTTGTTACCTTGATACTGCACCGCGAAGTTCAGACCATTTACCAGACCGAAGAAATCAGTATTACGATAAGTCGCGACGCCATTGGCTCGACCAGTCATAAAGTTGTCTGCATTGGTATAAGAGTCACCGCCAAATTCAGGCAGCATATCGGTCCAGCCTTCGATGTCGTACATTACGCCATAATTACGTCCGTAATCGAAAGAACCGTAATCTGCAAATTTCAGCCCGGCAAATGCCAGACGTCCATGACTGGTTTTTTGAAGATTCAGTGTTGTTTGCCTGAATATTGTATTCCCATTGACCGTAGCCAGTGAGTTGATCGTTAATTTGGGTTTCGCCTTTAAAACCCAGACGCGCATAGCTCTGGTCGCCATCTTTCGCCGAATTATCAGAAAAATAATGCAGGCCATCAACTTTGCCATACAGATCTAATTTGTTGCCGTCTTTATTATAAACTTCGGCTGCATGTGCAGCACCTGCGGCGAGCAGGGCAGGAATTAAAAGTGCCAGTACTTTGCTTTTCATTGAATAAATCCTTTAGTTATTTTATTTGCCTTTTATCCCCATTTCGGGGAGTGAAAACATCCTAAAGGAGAAGTTCAGTTAGCCGATAAATATCATTTGTTACGCCTTAAGTAAAACCTTAATCAAATAATTCCTCTGAAATGATAATAAGTCTGGTGAATGTATCGAAGATAATACATACAAAATAAAAATTATACTTTTAATTTTCTATACGTTATTCTGCGCGGGTTATATGCCTTTATTGTCACAGATTTTATTTTCTGTTGGGCCATTGCATTGCCACTGATTTTCCAACATATAAAAAGACAAGCCCGAACAGTCGTCCGGGCTTTTTTTTAGAATTGGATAATCCTTATCCAGAGCATTTAATCGGTGTTGCTTTTTTCCGCTTTTCCGGCCATTTGTGCCAGGAAGTCATAGCGTTTTTGCAAATCAGCTGCAGCATCTTTCCATAACTGTTCTGCCACTTCTGGCTGCTGCGAATTCAGCCGACGGAAACGTTGCTCGTGAAGTAACGTTTCTTCCAGTGCTACTGACGGCGGGCGTGAATCCAGCGCCAGCGGCAGTTTGCCTTCATCGGCACGACGCGGATCGAAGCGATATAGCGGCAGAAGCCGGTAGCTGTGAGTTGGCGCATCTGGTCGTGGCTGAGTGCCAGATCGTAACCATGCTCTTCACATGGGCTATAAGCGATGATCAGCGATGGCCCCGGATACGCTTCCGCTTCCTGAATCGCTTTCACCGTCTGGTTGAGCTGCGCGCCGAGAGAAATCTGCGCCACATAAACATGACCGTACATCATCATACTGACGCCAAGATCTTTACGCGCTTTACGTTTGCCGTGCTCGCCAAATTTAGTTACTGCACCCAGCGGTGTCGCTTTCGACGCCTGACCACCGGTGTTGGAATAGCATTGCGTATCCAGCACCAGAATGTTGACGTTTTCCGTCAAACTCAATACATGATCCAGACCGCCAAAGCCGATATCGTAAGCCCAGCCATCACCACCAATCAGCCAGATTGATTTTTCCACCAGTGCATCTGCGTCACGCAGCAGTTCATGTGCTTCGGCAACATCGTTGAGTTGCTGGCGTAAAGCTGCGACCTGTTCTCGACGAACCTCTGGCGTAGCGTCTGATTTCAACGCTGTCAGTAATTCCGCCGGGATTTTATCGGCAAATTGATCCAGCAGACGCAGCACGCGGACACGGTGTTGATCGACCGTCAGGCGGAAACCAAGGCCAAATTCGGCATTATCTTCAAACAGAGAGTTCGCCCATGCCGGCCCACGACCGTTGGCATCGGTGGTATACGGTGTAGAGGCAGGTTACCGCCATAAATTGAAGAACAGCCGGTGGCGTTAGCGATCAACATCCGGTCGCCATAGAGCTGAGTCAGCAATTTAATATACGGCGTCTCGCCACAACCGGAGCAAGCACCTGAATATTCAAACAGCGGTGTAATCAGCTGCGATGTACGAATATCAATACGTTCCAGTTTGCTACGGTCGATTTCTGGCAGGTTGAGGAAGAAATCGTATTGATTTTCTCTTCTTCGACATGTTCCAGGCGCGACATCATATTGATGGCTTTAATCTCTGGATTCTGACGGTCTTTCGCCGGGCAAACTTCGACGCACAGGTTACAACCGGTGCAATCTTCCGGAGCCACCTGCAAGACATATTTCTGCCCGCGCATATCACGCGATTTCACATCCAGCGAATGCAGGCTGGCAGGGCGTTTTCCATCGCTTCAGGCGGTACCACTTTTGCGCGAATAGCTGAGTGTGGGCAAGCGGCGACGCAGTGGTTACATTGGGTACAGAGTTCCTCTTTCCAGATGGGGATCTCTTCGGCGATATTGCGTTTTTCCCAGCGAGTGGTGCCCATCGGCCAGGTGCCGTCTGGCGGCAGCGCCGAAACGGGGAGGGCATCACCAAGCCCTGCGAGCATCGCTGCGGTTACGGTTTTCACGAAATCAGGGGCGGCATCGGAACCACTGGCGGTCGATTGGCGCTGTGCGGATTTACCGGTTGCAACGGAACTTCTTCTACGGATTCACGCGCCCAGCGCCCAGAGCCTGCCAGTTGCGTTCCACCAGATCCTGGCCTTTGCTACTGTAACTTTTGGCAATCGCACCCTGCAATTCTGCGAGGCGCTATCGCCAGGCAGAATTTGCGTCAGATGGAAAAAAGCCATCTGCATGACGGTATTAATACGGGCCGCCAGGCCACATTCGCGGGCGATTTTCGCCGCGTTAATCACATAGAAGCGCGCTTTTTTTCTGATTTAGCACGGCCTGAACTTCCTGCGGCAAGCGCGACCACACTTCATCTGCGCTGTACGGCGTGTTGAGCAGGAAAATGCCGCCAGGTTTTAAACGCTCAGCCATCTGATATTTATCGATAAACTGCAACTGGTGGCAGCCAACAAAATCAGCCTGGGAAATGAGATAAGCGGAACGAATCGGCTGTCGCTCACGCGAAGGTGAGAAACCGTCAGGCCGCCCGCCTTTTTGGAGTCGTAAACAAAATAGCCCTGTGCGTACCACGGCGTGGAATTACCGATAATCTTGATATTGTTTTTGGTCGCGGAAACGCTGCCATCACTACCAAGGCCATAAAACAAGGCTTCCAGTTTCGCCGAGTTTGGCAGGGTGTTTTCCGGCAACGGCAGTGACAGATTGGTCACATCATCGTAAATACCAACCGTAAAGCGCGCTTTCGGTTTAGCCGCGTTGAGCTCGGCAAATACCGCCAGTACACAGTCCGGGCCAAATTCTTTGGATGAAAGACCATAGCGCCCACCAATGACACGGGGCAGAGTTTCGCGCTCGCCATTATTAAAGGCTTCTGCCAGTGCGGTCATTACATCCAGATAGAGCGGTTCTGCCTGGGCACCGGGTTCTTTTGGTTCTGTCCAGTACCGCCACGCTGCGTACGGATCCCGGCAGAGCTTGCAGCAAGTGTTTGGCGGAGAAGGGACGGTACAGGCGAACTTTCAGCACGCCAACTTTTTCGCCACGGTTAGCAATTCATCAACCACTTCTTCACAGGTGCCAATGGCAGAGCCCATCAGGATAATCACCCGTTCCGCTTGCGGATGCCCGTAATATTCAAACGGCTGATACTGAGACCTGTCGCGGCAGAGAAATCATTCATCGCCTGTTCAACATGGTCATAGACCGCGTCGTACCATGGGTTGGTGGCTTCGCGAGACTGGAAATAAGTGTCAGGATTGGCGGACGTACCGCGGATCACCCGGATGTTCCGGGTTGACGCCCGGGCGCGATGAGCATCAATTTCGGCCTGCGGCATGAGATCAAGAATAGTGTCATCGGCCAGCGGGACAATTTTATTGATTCGTGGGACGTGCGGAAACCATCAAAGAAATGAATAAATGGCACGCGGCTCTTCAGCGTTGCGATGTGCGAAATGAGAGCAAAATCTTGCGCTTCCTGGACGTTAGCCGCACACAACATCGCGCAACCCGTCTGGCGCACCGCCATAACGTCGGAATGATCGCCAAAAATAGAAAGTGCATGTGTGGCAACGGTACGTGCCGCTACATGCAGGACAAATGGCGTCAGTTCGCCTGCCAGTTTGTACAGCGTCGGGATCATCAGCAGCAAACCCTGCGATGACGTAAACGATGTTGAAAGGGCACCCGTCTGCAAAGCGCCATGCACGGTAGCGATAGCACCCGCTTCCGACTGCATTTCAACTACGCGTGGTGTGTCTCCCCAAACGTTCTTTAAGCCGTTTCCGGCCCAGGCATCAGCCTGTTCTGCATCGTGGAACTGGGGGTAATAGGGTAGATGGCGATAACTTCACTGGTGCGAAACGCCACCGAAGCAACCGCGCCATTACCGTCAATAGTAATCATATGACACCCTTACATTGCGCAAATGAGGGGCGCACGAAATTGCTGCGCGCCCAGTAGTAATCCTTCAATTTTAGCAAATGGCTTTCTTCTGCATTTTCGCTTTTGTGTCCCCACATCAGCGTAATGAATGTTTGATCAAACAGAGGCAAAAAAATAGCCATAAAAAAGTAAAAATGCGGGGCAACGCGCAGGACAGCTCTCGACGTCGCCTCTGTGCTGCCTATTATTTATGGCGGTGTCGTTTGGCTTGAAGATCAGAGGAAGAAAAGATGCGAGCAGCGTTTTGGGTAGGGTGTGCCGCTTTATTGTTGTCGGCGTGTAGTAGTGAACCTGTTCAGCAGGCGACTGCGGCGCACGTAGCGCCAGGTTTAAAAGCGTCGATGTCCAGTAGTGGAGAAGCAAATTGTGCAATGATCGGCGGTTCGCTTTCTGTTGCCCGTCAACTGGATGGTACGGCGATTGGGATGTGTGCATTACCCAACGGCAAACGCTGTAGTGAACAGTCACTTGCCGCCGGGAGCTGTGGCAGCTATTAATTCATTAAATCCGCCAGCTTATAAGTTAATGTCTGTTTCGCGGTCGCCAGCGTTAACTGGTTCGCGGTCAGATCCACTTGTGCACCTTCTTTCAGCATTTCGCTAATGGTGTTATCGAGTTCATTAAGCTGCGGGTTAGCGCACATCATACGGGTCATTGCCAGCCCTTTGGCTGTCAGTTCACCATTAGACAGTTTGCCTTCACCGCTAAAGCGGTTACACATGCTGCCGGAAATCATCATTTTTTCACCAAAGCTGATTTCTGGCGGATTTTTATCGTTGGTCACGGGCTTACCGTTTACGCTTTCCAGCACAAAACGATGATGCTGTAACTGTTCTGGCGTTACAGCAATTTTGTCATTACTTACACATCCCGCCATCAGCAGGCTTAGCGCAACGAGCGCGGCTACTTTCTTCATTGTGGTTCTCAATTACAGTTTCTGACTCAGGGCTATTTTAAGAATAGAGGATGAAAGGTCATTGGGGATTATCTGAATCAGCTCCCCTGGAATGCAGGGGAGCGGCAAGATTAAACCAGTTCGTTCGGGCAGGTTTCGCCTTTTTCCAGATTGCTTAAGTTTTGCAGCGTAGTCTGAGAAATACTGGTCAGAGCTTCTGCTGTCAGGAATGCCTGGTGCCCGGTAAATAGCACGTTGTGGCAGGCAGACAGGCGACGGAATACGTCATCCTGAATTACGTCGTTGGATTTATCTTCAAAGAATAGATCGCGTCCGTTCTCATACACGTCCATACCCAACGAACCAATTTTCTGATTTTTCAGCGCTTCAATTGCTGCCTGAGAATCAATCAATGCACCGCGACTGGTATTGACGATCATCACGCCATTTTTCATCTGATCGAAGGCGGCTTCGTTCAACAGATGGTAGTTTTCCGGTGTCAGCGGGCAGTGCAGAGAGATAACGTCTGATTCAGAGAACAGGGTTGGCAGATCGACATACTCCACACCGAGTTCCAGCGCCGCTGCACTTGGATACGGATCGAACGCCAGCAGACGCATACCAAAACCTTTCAGAATGCGCAGCATCGCCACACCGATTTTACCGGTACCGATAACGCCTGCCGTTTTGCCGTACATAGTAAAGCCGGTCAGACCTTCCAGAGAGAAGTTAGCGTCACGGGTAGCTGATACGCGCGGTGAATACGGCGGTTCAGCGTCATCATCATACCGATGGCGTGTTCAGCAACGGCCTCTGGATCATAGGCTGGAACACGGACTACTTTCAGCCCCAGTTCTTTTGCCGCGTCAAGGTCGACGTTATTGAAACCGGCACAGCGCAGGGCGATATATTTAACGCCGTGCTTTTTCAGCTCTTCCAGCACCGGGCGGCTGCCGTCATCGTTTACGAAAATACATACCGCTTCGCAGCCATTGGCAGTTTTAGCGGTTTTTTCCGTCAGCAGAAAGTCAAAAAATTCCAGCTCAAAGCCAAAGGACTCGTTCACCTGTTGCAGGTACTTCTTGTCGTACTGTTTTGTGCTATAAACGGCGAGTTTCATAAGACTTTCTCCAGTGATGTTGAATCACATTTAAGCTACTAAAAATATTTTACAAAATTCAAATATAATTGAAAGCTATGGCGATATTGAAAAATTCATCAACAACTATGCTTAGTGTAGGCGCAACCTTCAACTGAACGGTTAAACATGCCACAATACCCGTATTGAATGCTTAATTTTTCGCTAAATCAGGATATTAACTACCATGCTGGGTAAATATAAAGCCGTTCTCGCGCTGTTATTACTGATTATTCTTGTGCCGTTGACGCTGCTGATGACGCTCGGGCTGTGTTCCCACGCTGGCGGGCATCTGGCTACCGCTCGGGACACGTATTGCATTAGATGAAAGCCCACGCATTACGCGTAAAGGTTTAATCATTCCCGATCTCCGTTATCTGGTGGGAGATTGTCAGCTTGCGCATATCACCAACGCCAGCCTTTCACATCCCAGCCGCTGGTTATTGAACGTCGGCATGGTAGAACTTGATTCTGCTTGTCTGGCGAAATTGCCGCAGACGGAGCAATCGCCAGCTGCTCCAAAAACCCTCGCGCAGTGGCAGTCCATGCTGCCTAACACCTGGATCAATATCGATAAACTGATTTTTTCTCCCTGGCAGGAATGGCAGGGAAAACTCTCTCTCGCATTAACCTCTGATATCCAGCAACTGCGTTATCAGGGCGAAAAAGTTAAATTTCAAGGCCAGCTGAAAGGGCAACAACTTACAGTCAGCGAACTGGATGTCGTCGCGTTTGAAAATCAGCCGCCGGTTAACTGGTGGGGGAATTTACTATGCCGCTCGTGCCGGATGGACTTCCTGTAAGTGGGCATGCTACTGCGACGTTAAACTTGCCGCAGGAACCGTCACTGGTGGATGCAGAGCTGGACTGGCAGGAAATAGCGGGCAATTGATTGTGCTGGCACGGGATAACGGCGATCCGTTGCTCGATTTGCCGTGGCAAATTACTCGTCAACAATTGACCGTAAGCGATGGTCGCTGGAGTTGGCCGTATGCAGGTTTTCCTTTGAGTGGCCGACTGGGTGTCAAGTCGACAACTGGCAGGCAGGGCTTGAGAACGGCTCTGATCAGCGGACGACTGAGTGTGCTGACCCAGGGGCAAGCGGGTAAAGGCAACGCGGTGCTAAATTTTGGCCCAGGAAAATTAAGCATGGATAACAGTCAGCTGCCTCTGCAGCTGACCGGTGAAGCGAAACAGGCGGACCTCATTTTATATGCCGTTTACCTGCGCAGCTAAGTGGAAGTCTGTCTGACCCAACGCTGACCTTTGAGCCAGGCGCGTTACTTCGTTCAAAGGGAAGAGTCATCGATCGCCGGACATCGATGAAATCCGCTGGCCTTTAGCGGGTGTAAAAGTCACCCAACGTGGTGTTGACGGACGTTTGCAGGCCATTTTGCAGGCGCATGAAAATGAACTGGGCGATTTCGTGCTGCATATGGATGGGCTGGCGAATGATTTTCTCCCTGACGCGGGCCGCTGGCAGTGGCGCTACTGGGGAAAAGGCAGTTTTACACCGATGAATGCCACCTGGGATGTCGCAGGAAAAGGTGAATGGCATGACAGCACGATTACGCTGACCGACCTCTCCACCGGTTTCGACCAGTTACAATACGGTACGATGACGGTAGAAAAGCCGCGATTAATTCTCGACAAGCCCGTCGTCTGGTACGTGACGCACAGCATCCCTCCTTCAGCGGCGCGCTGTCACTGGACGCCGGGCAAACGCTGTTCACTGGCGGCAGTGTGTTACCGCCATCAACCTTAAAATTTAGCGTCGATGGGCGCGATCCGACGTATTTCCTCTTTAAAGGCGATTTACATGCTGGTGAGATTGGCCCGGTTCGGGTAAATGGTGCTGGGACGGTATTCGTCTGCGCGGTAACGCCTGGTGGCCAAAACAATCACTGACTGTATTCCAGCCGCTGGTGCCACCCGACTGGAAGATGAACTTACGCGATGGTGAACTGTATGCTCAGGTTGCATTTTCTGCTGCGCCTGAACAAGGATTCCGCGCGGGAGGACACGGCGTGTTGAAAGGCGGTAGTGCCTGGATGCCAGATAATCAGGTTAACGGTGTCGATTTTGTCCTGCCTTTCCGTTTTGCCGATGGAGCCTGGCATCTGGGGACTCGCGGCCCCGTTACGTTGCGAATTGCCGAAGTGATTAATCTGGTGACAGCGAAAAATATTACGGCTGATTTGCAAGGGCGTTATCCGTGGACTGAAGAAGAACCCTTGCTGTTGACTGATGTTAGCGTCGATGTGTTAGGCGGTAACGTACTGATGAAACAATTACGTATGCCGCAACATGACCCGGCGCTGTTGCGGCTGAATAATCTCTCATCCAGCGAACTGGTTAGCGCCGTCAATCCGAAAACAATTCGCCATGTCCGGGCATTTAGTGTGCATTGCCGTTATGGCTAAAACAACGAAAAATGGATAGTGAAAGATGGTTGGCTGGCAAATAGCGGGCCAATGACCTTGCGGCTGGGATAAAGACACCGCAGATGCGGTGGTGAAAGACAATATGACTGCGGGTTCAGCAATTAACTGGTTGCGCTATATGGAAATTAGCCGGTCATCGACAAAAATTAACTTAGATAATCTCGGTTTATTAACCATGCAGGCCAACATTACAGGTACCAGTCGCGTTGATGGTAAAAGCGGTACGGTAAACCTTAATTGCTATCATGAAGAGAATATTTTTACGCTGTGGCGCAGTTTACGCTTTGGCGATAATCTCCAGGCATGGTTGGAGCAGAACGCACGTCTGCCGGGAAATGACTGTCCGCAAGGAAAAGAGTGTGAGGAAAAACAATGAAAATTTTACTGGCTGCGTTGACGTCATCTTTTATGCTGGCTGCCTGTACGCCGCGTATTGAAGTCGCTGCGCCCAAGGAACCGATCACTATCAATATGAACGTTAAAATTGAGCATGAGATCATCATCAAGGCAGACAAAGATGTCGAAGAGCTGCTTGAAACTCGTAGCGATCTTTTCTGAGGCGATGATGAAGAAAACATTACTTCTTTGTGCGTTTCTTGTTGGGCTGGTAAGCAGCAATGTAATGGCATTGACTCTGGATGAAGCCAGAATCAGGGGCGGGTAGGTGAAACATTTTATGGTTATCTGGTTGCGCTGAAAACGGATGCTGAAACAGAGAAATTAGTAACCGACATTAATGCCGAACGTAAAGCGAGTTACCAACAACTGGCAAAGCAAAATAATGTGTCTGTAGATGATATCGCGAAACTCGCCGGGCAAAAGCTCGTAGCTCGGGCCAAACCGGGGGAATAATGTGACAAGGGATAAACGGTAAATGGGTGCGAAAATTTAATAGCAAAACCGCAATATCGGGATAACGCTACAGGAGAAAGCCGATTGATCTATTTTCCTGAAACAAGGTGAATATTCAAAAACTCCTGTCAAATTGCCTTTCGCCCTGAAAAATGCATAGTCAAATATCTGTTTTAACTAATTGGCGTTGCAGTACACACAACGCCAATTAGTTAGCGGAATTTACGTCGATACTCGCCTGGCGTCATCCCAAAGCGTTGCTTAAATACCGTTGAAAAATGACTCTGGTCAGAAAATCCCCAATGAAAGCCGATGCCTGCCAGTTTTTCATCATCTGCGGCATGGCGAATCGCATCTGCACAAAATCGAGACGACGGTTACGAATATATTGCGCGACTACCAAACCTATC
>ENA-OQER01001427-OQER01001427.1-human-gut-metagenome-genome-assembly--contig:-NODE-1427-length-11420-cov-2.285044_pt1 | contig 11420 bp, 13 predicted proteins | sample MGYA00242797_ERZ504639 | MGnify/ENA primary metagenome ERZ504639 (study PRJEB26092, sample SAMD00036306) | human gut metagenome | host: Homo sapiens | study: EMG produced TPA metagenomics assembly of...
CTCATAAATAGCAGAATTACGTTTCATAAAATCTTCCTGACTGATATTCCAGATATTCCTGCATCAATCATTTCATACATTTGTTCATATTCTCGATTTGAAATATGACCATATATGTTTTAAGAACCTTCTCCGGTGATTACATCAGGTACACTTTCATACCATACAAAAAAAGCAACCACAGCTGTAATCAAAACATAAAATTCACGATCCATATAATGTATATCCTGCTTTTTCTTTTTTTCGTCATAGCATCTCCTTTTCTTACAGTTGTAAGATTTCAATCCAAAATTTTTTCCATTGTATTTTCAAAAATTTGAATCTATAAATTCTATCAAATTTCCTATGTTAATTATAATAATCATCTGGATCACCATATTTCAAAACTGCCTCCTGCAATTCATCATCACTTAACGTTCTCATGATTAACCAGTTTTCTTCATACATATAATGCGGATATCTAAATCTGGTTCTTACAAATGTATTATTCACATATAAAGCGATATGTTCATCATATTGCTCTACTTTTCATCAAACTTAAAATTATATATCAACCAATTCCATGCGAGAAACAAAACAAGACAAAGAGTACCGGAAACGGTACTATCGTCATCATCATTTTTGACTACACCATGAAAAATCTTTTTAATCCGCCTTCCTAACAGACATGCCACTGTTATCAATGCTACCTGCCAAAACACGCATAACATCAAAGCAATCATAATTGCTCTCTGCGGTATATAACATCTCCCGTCCCCCAGCAGCAATTTCTCAACTAAAAAGAAGATAATTGTAATCATGCCCATCATACCAAGTACAAGTATCAATATATAGTTCCATATTTTTCTCTGTATTTTCATGTACCTTCCTCCATTCCATTTTAAAATTTGAAATTGATATCACCTCATATCTTACGCGTGTAAGATTTAAACGTCAAGTCTTTATTTACTTTTTCTAAACTAATAAAACATCCGGCACACCCTCCAGGAGTGCCAAAAACAACCTTAGCAAGCACTGCCTGTGTCATGACACAGGCGAAATCCCCCACACTTTCCTATCGTCTGTGTAGTTGAATTTCCATAGGGAAGTATCCCTAACCCTCTCTCGATTTTTCTTCGATTACTCTTCATTTTCACATCTTGAAAATTCCATATAATGCTTGCATATTTTACCTGTCTATAGTATATTATAGATAGCAATTGGGGTATGTGTTTGCGGACACATACTTGGAGGAGTCGGAGTGATCCGGCTCCTCTTTATTTTTAACAAAAAAACGGTAGTCAAAAGGGGCACCTAATGACTACCATATTTTTATTCTGCCGCTTCCAACACTAATCTGGCATATTCTTCATCACTTATGCCGCATTCTCTGATGGATAGATGCCAGGCACATCTGTTATCTGTTACCTGTTTCTTATATACTGCAATAGAAGTCGCTGTATCTGTTTCAGCTGCTCATTTACCTCCTGCACATCTGACTTTGAGATAAATACATTCGTATTTGCCATTCGTGCTATCTGGTTGATATTGTTGCCGATTGTAGATAGCTCATACATCAGCTTCTGCCTGTCCTCATGACTGGTCATATCCACATTTCCACCATCCAATGCCATCGTACGGATATAGGCAGATGGTGTCATTCCTGTAGCCGCTGCTTTCTCCTCTATCTCTCTACGCTCACGCTCCGATACCCGGATGCTCATTGTCGTTCTTGGTGCCTGTCTGCTCTTTGGTCTGCCCATACGCATCCCTCCTCTCGTGTAATTCTTCTTATCTGTTTTGCTGTGATAATCACTCTGTTCGGTCTTTCGTATATCCACTTCCGCTGCTTTGGAAATTCCTGTAACATAGTAGGCGAGATACGGTTTTCGTGTTACAAAAACCCCATCTCGTTAGTGGCGGCTGCCCCTAATACCCTGCTGTTACATCCCTGCGGTGTGGTATATATGACTGCATAGAGCAAGCTTCGCTAAGACTTGTTGCTGCCTTTTTGTCGTATGCTGGGCAACAAAAAAGCAGACACATGGAATATTTCCACATATCTGCTTCTTTCATTGTGTATATTCAATTTTATATAATTATAGCTATATATGGCTACATACAATACATTTTCTGTAGCCCAGTTCCTTTTATTATGATTGGTTTCTTTGCGATGGCTATCGTTTTTACATCAGATGCAGCCTTTTTACTGATAATGGTATTAATATACATTTATCTTGCAACCTTTCGCAATCACATCGCTCCAATAATGCATATCAGAAAAAAGAATCCAAAAAAAGATCAGCCAGCTTCTAAACAAACTGTTGACTTTTCCACATCTCAATGATAATATGTATTCAGAAGCGGTTTTGTACCACTTGACTACTTGATAGTCTTGAGTGGGTTACTCGCTTCTTTTTATGCCCACTACATCATACAGATACATTTTCCATTAGCTGTGTGGTTTACAACCAGACACGCAGAATAAACATTATATTCTCCGGTCTTTTTCTCATTGTTATATAATGGAATTGCAAATCTTGTCACATAATAAAACCATCCATTGTGAGCATCCTCGGAATGCTTTTCCTTATGATTTTCCCGATATACTTTATCAGTAGCTATCTCAACCATTTCTCGGATTCCCTGTGCCGCATTTGCCTTTGCTTTTGCTCTTGCGCCCTTTGTTTTCTTTGTTATAACTAGAACCGCCATATTCATCCGGAAATTTGTTTCCAATATAATAATGTCTCTTGTCTCTGCTATTTCAATCAATTCTCCTACATATTTTCCCAAGTAATCCTCTACATCATTCCAATTAATATTCTGTTTATTGGAAAATTTCACGAATTCGTTCTAACTGCTCATCAAAATACTTTTCTGTCAGATAAGTTCCGCGTTTGAGACGCTCGTCATCCATAACCCAGCCTTTGATGGTATAGTCTTTTGCAATTTGATTGACCCATTTACGGAACTGCACCGCACGCTCAGAATTTACCTTAAATCCTACTGCAATGATCATCTCTAAGGAATAGTGATTTGTGCTGTAGTTTTTTCCGTCGGCGGCAGTTATTCGAAATTTTCGAATACTGAATCCTCCTGCAGTTCGCTATCCTCGAATATTTTCTTAATATGATAATTTATAGTGTTAGTGCCGACATCATATAGTGTGGCCATCATCTTCTGTGTCAGCCATATATTCTCATCCTCATAGCGCATCTCGATACTGTCCTGCTGGTCACCGACAGAGGCAACATACGTCAGGTATTCTGCTGCGCTGGAACGGATGGTTATTTCATCTTTTTTCTTTTTCAAATAGGAAACCTCCTTCTTCAATAAATCACTCTATAATAAACAATGAATGAATTTCTGTATACTCTCATCGCCCATGACAACGCTTATACTTCTTTCCACTTCCACATGGACACAATTCATTGCAACCTATCTTCTTCGGCCAATTTGTTCTTTCCTGAACCATAATAGGAATTTTCCATCATGCATAAGTTCAAGTTCCCTCAGACGATACAAATATTCAGAGACATTCTGTTTTCTTTTTTGTTCTATCTTTCGGATTGGAATATAAGTTATCAGCTAGTCTACTGAATTGTATTCAACGTCATTATGACCGATAGCATTTCTCAATTTCGCATTCACGAGGATTTTCAAAAAGCCTGTATAGTCCTCAGAATCCAAGCAAAAATGATATCTTGATGCTTTTGTGAGTTTAATATAATCCTCTAAAGACTTTACATTTTTCTCAATTGGATTCATAGCATTTACGTCAGACCTATCTATTCCACTGCCAAGTCTGCCCCTTAGTGTCGAGCGGCTTAAACTGTGGTCGGCTCTGACAACAATCCTGGTGCCACAACCTCTGACATCTAATCCACAGCCTATAAACCCTACCGCTATTCTCCGGCTGCTCATTTTTCTCCAACCAGACCCAAAAATAGATATATTTCCATATAATAAAACCGAGCTTTCCGCAAGGCTTCTTACGATGATACCAACCTTACAAAAAAGCCCGGAAATACGCCACTTTTAGCCTTTATTTATCTTTCCTTGACAGCAAACAGACAGTCTCGACTGTGTTTTCTTCGGGCATACGAATTCTTGTCCCTTTACACTCTCCATAATACACCGGAAACGCAAGATCAATATGTTCAATGCGCGAACCCTGACCTGTCCCATTATTAACAGTTTCATTCTTCAATTCAATCTTCTCAATAAATGTATTCATAAATTCTTTCTTTTCCATATCTGTCATTTTATCATACAGTATATCAAAATCCAGAAGAAATTCATACAGTTTTTTACCCGTAATTTCTTTCCCGTAAGATGCCCCAATCTTAGCATCAATATCTTTCATCGCCTCCTCAAACTCTGCCACCTTCTCTTCCAGTTTCTCCTGCACAAAACTCCTGAACTCATCCCACGCAACCATATACCGGATAAATTCCTCTACTTCTGCATTAAACACTTTCTGGTTCAGCATCGGCTTATAATCACAAATCTTTCCATCGACTTTTTTTCTGTGATGGCATCTGTAATAAAATGTATTCTTGTATTCCCCAGTTTTCTTATTCTGCCGTCGCTGAACAGTTCCACTCATTCCACCGCCGCAAAGAGGATATCTGATCAATCCAGTTAAAATATGTTCATGCTCCAGACTATGAGTTTTAACAAACCTAACCCCCGTCCTCTTCCTTTTCTCTCTCGCTCTGTGCCTCCAGACTGTATCCCTCTGTCTGAGCCGCCGTAGAAACACGGGTATATATGTAACATTTCTTTCTCAAATCTTCACCTCATTTCGGTTGCCCATCGTCATACGGTTGCCGTACATAAAATATATCGGAATCACCAATCTGCGCCAACTCGCAGAACGACCAAAAAAACTGCCCCAAAATCCACCTTTCCCTATGCGGTTTCCATAGCCAGAAACCACCTCCTACTGTTCCAAGGAGTCCTGGTCTCTAATTTTTGAGTTTTCACACAAAAAATAAACCTGCTGACATCTGCAGATCTCTCCACAGACAACAGCAGGTTTTCCCAGTAACAAAATGTCAATAGTTTTTTAATCACTTTTTTTCTAAAAATGGGCAAAAAATAGAGCATATAGATTTCTCTATACACTCTACTTATAGTTATTTCCTTTTCCTCTCAATTATCAGTCATCTGAAAGTTGATTTTTTTATTATCGTGGCTTACATCCATTCGTGCAATATTCTATTCAATTTTTCCATATCAAGAGGTTTCGCAATATGTTCATTCATTCCTGCGCTCTTTGCAAGTATCACATCCTCCGTAAATGCATTTGCTGTCATTGCAATGATTGGCAGCATATCTCCTTTGTGTTTAGGCAGGGAACGGATAGCTGTAGCCGCCTCATACCCATTCATAATCGGCATCTGCACATCCATAATGACCAAATCATAATATCCATTTGGATGATCTGCTACCTTATCTACAGCTTCTTTTCCATTTACAGCCGTTTCAATCTCAGCACCTGTCATACCTATGATCTCAGCTGCAACTTCTCTGTTCAGTTCATTATCTTCCACCAAAGAATTCTCTTTCCTGTATAATCACTTGCAGCGATATTTTCAGGTAATCCCTTGCATCCTGACTCGGCTTTCCGGATATTATATTTTGCAGTGCAGCGGTAAGTCTTGAGCGGAACAACGGTTTTGAAATGAATTCATCTACCTGCTGCTTTGGCTTCTTCTTCGATTTTTGTATAATCATAGGACGTCAGAACAATGACAGAAACATCAGGTCCTATCTTTTGGCGTATCTGCCTTGTTGTTTCAATTCCATCCATTCCCGCATCTGCCAGTCAATAATATATACAAAATAATCATTGCCATTCTCATGACGTTTCACTGCACGCTCTACTGCCTCTTTTCCTGACAGTACCCACTCTCCGTCGATTCCAATCTCATTAAGAGTAGCCACTGTTCCTTCACAGCATATCTTATCATCATCCACAACCAGCACGGGCAAGTTGACCAGTTCATCAATAGTCTCTGACTTTTCATCCCTCAGACGAAGGAAAATAGTAACGGTAAATCTGCTTCCCTTTCCCAGCTTGCTTTCTACCTTAATGTTTCCATTCATCATATTGACGATATTTCTTGTGATCGCCATTCCCAAACCGGTTCCTTGGATTTCGCTGATGCGTTTATCATCTGCACGAGTAAACGGGTCAAACATAACCTTTTGAAATTCCTCGCTCATTCCCATACCATTATCTTGAATCACAAACTCATAGCATCCTATATCCAGGGAAGTGGTTGGCTTTTCCGTAATAGAAAACAGTATATTGCCGCCATCTGGGGTATATTTGATGGCATTACTCATAATATTGGTAAATATCTGTTGTACTCTTAAACTGTCTCCTCTTACATATTCATGTTCAATTTTGTTGAGCTGTACTTCAAAATTATGATGGTGAGCATCAATCTCGGAACGTGTCATTGCAAGCAAGTTATCTACCAGTTCAGCCAGATTAAAGTCTTCTTCCGTCAGTTCGATCTTTCCATTTTCAATGCGTGACATATCCAGTACTTCATTAATCAACCCAAGCAGATGACGGCTCGACTTGGTTATTTTTCCAAGGCAATCAATCACACGATCCGGATGATCAATATTTGCCCCGGCAATGGCTGTCATACCAACGATTGCATTCATCGGAGTCCGAATATCATGAGACATATTTGATAAAAACTCTGTCTTTGACCTGTTTGCCTTGTTAGCCGCTTCATAAGCTTCCTTCAAAGCAATCCTCGATTCTATCTCCGCAAGTTTTTCCTGAGTGGTATCCTGTGCGATCAACAGCACCTTTTCAAGTACTCCGTCTTTCCAAGACAAAGGAATGAAAGCCATGCTCTTAAAATGCTTTTCATCCTCCGTACAATATTCCAGCTTATAAATATCATCCATGCTTCTAATCATGCCACGGATATGATCTGCTGAAATCACTTTGTCAATCGTTTCATCCTTTGCCACCACTTATAGCGGGATGCAATCCTCCTGATCAGGTCATGATATGTTCCGTAAGCATCGTATGGTGGCTTTTTTCCGTGCAGACTATAAAACTTATAAGTATCATCTTCCAGATTGCACATAGCAAAACGATTGACCAGACGCATTGTTCCCTGAAGAAGCAGATCCATCGCATCATTCTTACGTGTCAGCTCCAATATGTTTTCCATTTCTTTTCTGGCTTCTGTAATATCCCGGACGAAGATCATTGCATAGCGTGAACCGTCATTTTCTTCTCCTCTCATAAGGACGTTGCGAACCCAACATTCCTCACCTTTTATCCGTATTCTGCATTCAAGAGTGATTTCTTTTGAACCTTCACTCAGTTTTTCAACAATAAAATTACGGTTGTAAAAATGAGAAACCGCTTCCTTGTCCTCATCAACAACATAATTATCCAGGTATGCCTGAATCAGTTCATCCCATGTATGGCTCTTTTCAAAAATCTCCAGAAGGGAATCCTCTACTTTTAGTGACTCAAAAGAATTATCCTTTAGATTTACATAATACTCGCAGATATTTCCCTCTGTATAGGCGCGATGAAATGCCTCATTTCTCTGTGCTTTCATCTCGCTCTGCTTTCTCTTGTCAATATTTATGAATGTACCGACAATAAGACGTACTGTTCCGTCCAGACGTCTGGTTGTCTCGGCATTTGCCCGGAACCATTGATAGGAACCATTTTTCATCTTCAAGCGGTATTCACAGTCATATTTCACACTATCTGTTTTGTCTTGAATTGCTTGCTCTAACAGTGTAAGTGTTGCTTCCCTGTCTTCTGGATGTAACAAATCTGACCACGATTCCAGTTTATTTGGGAAATCAAGAATGTCATGATACCCAAGCATCGTGCGAAACTCATGACTCCAGTACACTTCCTTAATATTTCCGCTTTTGTCACAATCAAAACGCCACATCGCAGAATGGATCACGTTATTGATCAGTTTCAGATTCTGCTGCATCCAGTCAATCTGAACAGACAATACCCATACCTGCTTTCCATCATCTGCTATGGCATCTTTCTTGCACATACGGACAAATACAGGTGTGCCATCGCTCATCAGCATCTGTCCTTCCCCACACCCTTGAAGACACTGGAACCTGTCATATTCAAGAAAGGTCTGGTTTTCTCCATAGAAAAGATTTCTCAGAGAACCTGATGTTTTCTTTTGGAATTCTTCAAACGTATATCCCAGATTCTTCAACATGTGTGAACTGACCTGTGTGATTGTAAGATTCTCATCATAATATCCTGTCATGAATCCAACAATATCCAGTTCACTCACTGCATCCTGTACGATTTTTTGACAGTTTTCATTTAACTTTGTATTATCCAGTGAAAAGATATTATTTTCACTTTGCTTTTCTTTATTGAACATTTTCATTCTCCGTATATTGTGAATTACTCGGCAACTGAGTTACCCGAGCATCTGAATTAAGGCGGGATACCGCCTTTTTTTCAGGGTGCATCCATGACACCACTACTGCCTGCTCGTTAGAGCTATACAGCTACTTTTATTATTTCCGGTGTTTTCAGTCCGGTTACGGACAGTTCTTTTTTCACTCCGGACACGGAATGATATTTTCTCAGGATATTATATGCGCCTACGGCATCTGCGTTATAAACTCTGTTTCCATCCCTGTACAGTCCTCTCTCTTTCCGGTTGGACGGTTCTGCATATCTTTTCCCTACTTCCGGTGACAGTGGGCTGCACTGGCTCGTATAACTTTCTTCCTGCTTTACGAAACGGATCCCATACATTTTCAGCTTATATTCCAGCATGGTGTAGATCCTGTTATACGGCAGACTGTGAAATTTCTGGTTTGTCCTGTGTCCCAGGTCTTTTTCTCTCCGGATGTTCCGGATATCCCCTGCAACAACACAAGTGATCCCTCGTTCCCGGCAGTATTCTGCAAGATATCTTGTGACTTTGTGCAGATAATCTGTTACCGAATCCTGTTTTTTCCTATATAATTTCCTGATATGTTTTGATGTGACCGGATGTTTTACTCCCTTTCCGGACTGCTGCCCATACCACCGGGCCTGCACCCTTGCAATCTCCTTATGGAAATATCTTTCCAACGCAAGGTACTTCCTGCCCAGGATAAACGTCTTCCCATTTTCAGAATCATAACACGTCATAAGGTTGTGAAGCCCCAGATCAATAGACAGTTCATGTCCGTTCTGTGGAAGTTCTTCCTGGTCAGGGACCTCATAAACAACTATGATTTTACAATTTCCCTTCTCCGGCGGATAGATCCGCATCTGTTTGATCCGACCCATGTCCCTGAAGATCTTATTTTCAAGGTAAAGAAATCTTTCATGGATCTGATATGTTTCTTCCATATATTTTTTTAATGCCTTTGGAAGGGAAAGGCGGACTCTGCCCGTATCCCTTTCATGCGCGATTCCCATCTGCATATAGGTAATGGGGATACTTTTCTGCTTAAACCGCGGCGGTCTGGGAGTCTCGATCCCTCCGGATCTTTTCAGGGCATAAAAAGATTTCCATGCCTTGTCCAGCAGCTTACAGACTTCCTGGGCGGTCTGGGACGGGAGCTGTTTATACCACAGATCCTCTTTATGGGCTTTTTTCTGATAATACCAGTCCGGATACTGCTCCATCCCAGTTTCTTTGTAATGCTGACGCTCGTAATTACAGACATTCCAGAGCTTGGATGCTGCATAGCACATATGCCCGATGAGGTTCGCATATTCCCGGCTGACCTTTATGGATGTTTTCTTTGACAGCAGCATTTCCTCTCCTCCATCGTATCAGTAAGCTTTGCTCTGATGTTCGATATACCTGCGGATATTTTCTTCCGATACAGATCCGACCGTTTCCACATAATAGGAATGGTTCCACAGCTCCCCTTTCCAAAGCTGGTTTCTTATTTCCGGAAAACGTTCGAAAAGTTTCCTGCCGGATATCCCCTTCAGGTATTTCACGATCGCAGTTATGGACAATTTCGGAGGGGCTGACACAAAACAGTGTACATGGTCTCCTTCCCCACATTCAAACAGATGGACCGTAAAGCCCTTATCCTCTGCGATCTCCTGCACCAGTTCCTGCAGATATGCCTCGACCTCCGCATTTAATATCTTCCGCCGGTATTTTACCGACCATACCATATGGTAATTAATATTGCACACACAAGTGCGGTAATGTATAAGATTTTCTTTCATACATATAGTATACCATGATATCAAAAATTCCACAATAAAACACCGAACATATTTTCTTTTTTATAATGCTGGATACATCTTTTTATAGAAAGCTTTTATAGAAGAAAATTGAACGAAAACCGTTTTGTTATTTCTGTTTATTATGAGTGCAGATATGCACAGTTTACGCTTTCATCTCGGTAATTGAATTGCCGAGGATTCCCGCTTTTATCCTAAATTGTAAAAGAGATATCAATTTTATGTTTCTTCTAGAAGGTTCCCCAACTCCTGATCATGCAACATTTGCAAGATTTAGAAGTATCCATTTTGCTCCCTGTTCTAAACGTATCCTTGCAGAAATGTCTAATGCATTGTTTGATATGGGAGAACTTCCCGGAGAAACCATTTTTATTGATGGTACAAAAATTGAAGCCAGTGCCAATAAGTATACTTTCGTCTGGAAGAAGGCAGTAACAAAAAACCAGGCAAAAACTTTTGCAGAAACTTGCTGATTTTGTAGCTGAGTGTGAGTTGCTTTATGATATAAAAATCGTTTATGGAAATACGATAAAAATAATGGTCCCATATTATCAGCTTTGACCCAAAAGACAGAGAGGAATGTGGATATGACTCTCTTGAAGATTTCCATATTGCACTTGATCAGGCATCCGATCAGACCAGTGCCGCCAGAAAATCTTTAAAGGATACAGAACAGCAACTTAAAGATGTGAACGAGCAAATACATTTTACCGGACAATATCTGGCATATAAAAATGTGTATGCCGACTACCGCAAGAGCCGCAATAAGGATAAATCTACGAAGAACACCGGGCAGAGCTTTCTCTTTATGATACAGCTCTCCGAACACTGAAAGAAAAATCTGTCGGAAATAAACTGCCTTCCATGAAAGCCCTCTATGCTGAAAAAGACCGACTTATTGAATCGCGAAATATGCAACGGGAAGATTTTTCTAACCGCCGGAATTATGAACGGGAATTTCGTACCGTGTCTGCCAATATTGATATGATCCTTGGAAAGAGCTACGAACAGGAACAGCAGATTGAGAAAGAACAGAATTTATAAATTTCCTGTTTTCATGCTTTCTAAAAAGAGGTATTATATAAAAAACGCAGGAGGTATATTCAAATGAAAACACATAAATATTGGTCACTTTGGTGCATTGGCAGCCATGATTGGAACCTTTATACCGGCTATAAAAACATGAAAACGG
>ENA-OQER01001428-OQER01001428.1-human-gut-metagenome-genome-assembly--contig:-NODE-1428-length-11415-cov-1.890415_pt1 | contig 11415 bp, 21 predicted proteins | sample MGYA00242797_ERZ504639 | MGnify/ENA primary metagenome ERZ504639 (study PRJEB26092, sample SAMD00036306) | human gut metagenome | host: Homo sapiens | study: EMG produced TPA metagenomics assembly of...
ACACTCTGCGAAGCTGGAAGAACTGGATCGTGTCTGCCCCATGTGCCAGTGTCTGATAACTTTGTGCCCGCATCTGCCCCGGACGTTCAGGGAATTGTATTTCTGCCAGTTCTGCTGACTTGGCGTCTGCTCCATCAGCATAAACGGCTCATCTTTTAAACCGCGCATCAGATCGTGTGTCATGGCAATACTGCTCCACGGCGTATCATAGGAAGATAATTATCCCAGGATACAACATCCATCTCCTTTGCCCATTTGAAATAATCAAGTCCTTTAAACGTTCCCATCAGATTTGTGGTAACAAATGCATCCGGTTTCACACTCTTTATAGCATCGCGCTCCATCTTGAAGCACGCTAACTGGCTGTCCGAATAAATCTGCGATAATCAATAGAAATACCTGCAAAAGCAGTCTTTTCACTTCCGATTCCGTCACTTAATGCATTCGGAGGTACCACATCATCCCAGTCATAAACGGTATGTCCCCAGAATTCCATATTCCATGCTTTATTTAAGGCATCGATTGTCTTGTATTTATCTTTCAGCACACACGGAATGCCTTCTGACAGTTCTCACAGAAACACTCGTTTCCATATTCGTTGCTGACATGCCAGCAGGTCACATGTGGATTGTCTGCATAGCGCTCTGCCAGTTTATATGCCAGTTCACGCGCATAATGTTTAAACACAAAAGAATTCGGGCAGGCATTGTGACGGCCGCCAAATTTGTGCTGTCTTCCTTCATAATCGGTAAACATCACTTCCGGATATTTACGCACCATCCATCCCGGAAGCTGCCGTGGACGTGGCAAATACGATATCGTAATTTTCTTTCGAAAGCATATCCACGATCTCGTCAAGCTCATCAAAATTATATTCATGCTCCGATGGCTGGATCTTTGCCCATGAAAATACATTGATTGTCGCGGTATTGATGTGTGCATCCTTAAAAATGCGCATATCTTCCTGCCAGATATCCTTCGTCCACTGATTCGGGTTGTAATCTCCTCCGTAGAGGATTCTCTTAAAATGCGTGCTCATAGTTTTCCTCCTGTTTTTTCATACTTGCACAGTCTGTAAAATGAACGGACAAAATAAAAGATTCTGAATATCTTATAACTTTTTGTCCCATCCTTATTTTTCTCAATCATATATCATCACAGCAAAAAATTGTATAACAGGATAAACCAGTTTTTATAACATTTTGAAACTATTTTCTTTTGCATTGTTTTATGCTATGATACCAATAAAAATATCAGACAATTGCCTGATGCACTATCGTTAAAAAGGGGAAAACCATGCCTATCTATTTCAGCAATACCTTAAACCGGGAACCGTTCCAGTTTGATTCGGTCGGAAACCACTGGATGCAGGAATCCCTCCACCGCCCGCAGGGCTATCCACAGTACCATTATCTGCAGACCGAACAGGGCTGCGGGATCTTAACCATTGACGGAAACGAACTACTCCTTCCTGAAGGTCACGGAATTCTGATCACACCGCATGTCCCACATGCTTACCGGACTGCGGATCAGGGAGCCTGGATGACCTGTTTTGCCACCTTCGGAGGTACATTAGAAGCGCAGCTTTCACAAATATTTGGCAACGAGCGCATCCTCTTCACCGAAAAAGAAACGGCACTGGAAATCAGAGATCAGATTGATAAAGCTGTGACACATTTTGAAACCGAACCGAACAATCTCCGCCAGCTCTCCTGTGACTGTTATGCACTGTTGCTGCAGTTTTCCAATGGATTTTTCCACGCCAACACCAGCGATCCTGCGTGGGAAAAATACGTCCAGCCCGTGCTTCGGCTGATAGAAACACACTACATGGAGGATCTGACCGCCGAACAGCTCTGCCGCAACGTCTATGTATCCCCCAGTATTTGTCTCGCCTGTTTGTGCGCTATCTTGGGTGCTCGGTCTATGAATATCTGACCAGTTACCGGATCACCAAGGCAAAAGAACTGCTGCTTATGCGCCGTGACCGCAAAATTCAGGAGATCGCACACGATGTCGGTTACACGGATTCCAGCCATTTTATCGTGATGTTTAAAAAACTTACCGGCATGACACCCGCACAGTTCCGCAGACAGTAAAAGGAACAGCCGGAATTGCTGTCTTTTCCTTATTCTGCAAGGAATGATAAAATTTTGTCTTTTGTGGTCAGTATGACCGACATGTGCCCGGTACCATCTTCATACTCGCGTGTCCCGTACACGCCATAGTACGATGCCGTTCCCTGATCCGGAACGAGATGCAGCATGTAGGTATCTTTCGATTTTGTACGCGACAGTGTGTATGTTCCCTTCCAGATTTTTTTGTTTTCAAGATTTTTGCACCGATAGGTCTGATCTTTTTTAAATGTCAGAACGACCTTGCTTTTGGAAGGACTTTTGCGTAGGATGAAAGCTCGTTGCCGTCTAAATCCGCTTCTTCCTCCAATTTCCATGTGACCGCTGTCAATTTTGGCTGGCTTTGTTTTCGGACTGTCCAGATTGTAACAATTCCAATAAAAACAGCAAAAAACACAACAATTACCGCTAGTTTTTTCTTTATGTGTTCCATTATTTCTTAATATTCCTCTCCTTATTTTTTCCTCTTTCGTAAAAGGAAAACCAGTGCAACCATACAGATGACCGCCAATCCCCCAAAAATCGCGCTGCTGTTTACCGGTGACGAGTTTTGCAGCACGATCATCGTCATCGCATCCCCACCGCCAATGGCATTTTTCGGCATCCGAAACCGCAGACTTTCGCCCAGTGCATACAGACAGAACAGTCCACCCACCGCCAAAAACACTACAGCAACTTTTCGTTTTCCGGACAGCGGCATGGTCTGTCTGCCACAGCCGAGCGCTGTGCATACGCCTGCGGTTTTCCGAGCTGTTTTATAATCTGGCTTTCGCTTTTTCCATGCTCTTTTCCAGAATCAAAAATCTCCTGAAGATCCCGCACGATCTCCTCTTTTTCTTTCACGGAACAGTCCAGTTGTTTTTTTACTTTCTGTATATAGGTTTCTCTGTTCATATTACGCATCCCCTTTCATAAATCCATCCACACAATCCTTGTAGTTTTCCCAGAAATTTTTCATTTTTTCGAGCATATCTTTTCCCTCTCCGGTAAGCGAATAATATTTTTTTTTCGCCCCCGTTTGCTTTCGCCGGCACAGGCGGTACTGGATAAGTCCTGCCTTTGTCAGACGGTACAAGATCGGATAAATGGTTCCCTCTTTGGCAAATGCAAAGATTCCACCACCCTGTTTTTGTATTTCCGTCAGAATCGCATAACCGTATGTTTCTTTTTGGGCGATCAGCGAAAGCAGGATCATCTCGTATGCGCCCTTTTTAAACTGCTGTATATACTTTTCTTCCATACCCATCCCTTTTCTTTTTATTTAGTGGTGCTATTTAGCATTACTAAGCAGTATAGTACTCTCACACTGCTTTTCTGTCAATCCCCTTATGAAAAACCGCCGGAGGCATCCTCCGGCGGTCTGGTATCTGTTCTTATGCGATATTGGTCGGTTTTCCCACATACTGCACTGCTTCCGCAGTATCATATACCAGAGGAATTCCGTAAAACTCTTCGTAAATCTGTTTCCATACAGCAGCATTTTTCCTGCGCATCGCATCCACATTTTCTGCCTGTGTTTTCTGTGGGTCCGGATAAATCGGCTCTGCAATGTGTATCGTGTATTCCTGCACATAAAAGCCATCATCACCGAGGATATCGCTGTCTTCCATAGTGATAAAGCAAGGAAGCACCGGCACATGGTTTTTTGCGGCAAATGTATAGGCGCCTTTCTTTAACGGTTTTGGCTTGCGGTAATTCCACCACATACTCTGCTCCGGATAGACCAGCATGAAATCTCCGTGCTGCAGCACCGTATCCATGGAACTTAAAAATTTCTTCATCGTATCGCGGTTGGAACTCAGTGGAAACGTGTAACAGTTTCGCATGAGCATTCCGTAAAGCCCGGAAAATTCGTATAATTTCCTTCGCGGATCACACGGTAAAGCCGGCGTTTTTTGCACTGTTTTGATTTTTCATAAGCAATCTGCATGGCAAAGCTGTCAAATGTCGTTGAATGAATTACAGGTGATCACCGCACCGGAAGTCAGTGCATCCATATGTTCCGTTCCAATGACATCCTTGATGATCAGCTGTTTATTTTCAATGATCTTGTTTAAAAATGTCCGCGCTACTTTGTAAGTCAATCTTGTCTTGATACGGCTCTTTAATTTTTTGCGCAGATAATCGATCTCAGACGGCTGAAGCTCACGGGTAGGCGGATCTTCCTCCACATCTTCCCCAAAACGCCCCTCTCTTTCGTACAAAGCAATTTTTTCCAGAACTTCCAGACGGTCTTTGGATTTTAATTTTCCTGCTTTCACCAGATTCAGGTAATTATTTTCCTTTGCGATCTCATCCTTTGCCATCTGCATCAGACGGTCACAGGATACGGCATCCCGCTTTCTTTCTTCATCCGTATAACTCTCAAGCACCTGACGGATCTCGCATACACACTGGTCTTTTCTGCGCTCTCCCAGAAATATTCCTGCAGGCGGCAGTCACTGTAATGCCACGGCTTCGAGACCATAATATAATGCAGCACACAGATTTCTTCTTCCCTGCACGGATCTGGCCGAACACTTCCACATTCCACTTCTGGGGCAGCCAGCACACCTTGTTGTGACAGATCAGATTCAGATAATCTTCATCCTGAGTGACCACAAAATTGTACATCGGGAGAAGTTCCATAAACTGCTCTAATACGTGATTTTTACGAAACTGTTCACAATTGATGACCAGCATCCCCGCATTGAAATAATTGTCGCGTTCCACCCCAAGCACCTTCTCCACATAAGTGCCATATACATCTTCCTGGATCATCACCTGCTCCTTGCACGCTCCCACATAAGCATCTCCAAGATCATAAGCATACAGTTGTGCAATATCCCCCAGCACAACCGTATCGCTGTCGATATAAATGGCTTTGTCTATTTCTGGAAACATTTCCGCGATAAACAGGCGAAAATATGTTGTTTTGGAATAATAATCCCGAAGCGGAAGTTTCTCCTGTACGGAATGTAAATATTCCGTCACATGATCAAACTGCACAGAAAAATTTGCATTCTCCATAGCATGCATCTTCTTTTGCATTTCTTCCGAAATATTGGTATGAAGTACATGAATTTCATACTGTGCCTCTTTGGATGCATGATCCATCATCGACTGCAGTGAAACCATCGTGTATTTCACAAAATTATCATCACATGCGTAAAACACCGGTATTTTATTCATTTTCTCTTTCATGATCCTTCTCCTCCCCTGCATCCGTTTCATCCGGATGCAGCAATTTATATGTGTTTCCTTTTTCGTAAATATGTTTTAAATACAGATACTCTTTTAAAATGTCATCAAATGCATGGTAATGAAATACCGTATGCACCCGTTCTACCTCCCATTGTTTGATGTTGTCCGTATGCGGATACGGCAGATAAAACAGCCGCCTGGAAAAATGTCTCACAACGGTATGTTTATGTAAAAATTTCTGATCATTAAATTTCTGCGGGAGCAGCATTTTCGCACGCGTACTGCGAATAATCGCGCTTTGGTCCGCAAAAATGAGTTTTTTGGTCTGAAGCAGCTTTCGTGCTTTCATAAACAGACCGGTTCTTCTGATATTTTTCATATTAAGCAGCAATACCCCCGCATTAATATAATCCGGGGAGATCAGATACTTGCCATAATGATCCCTTGCCGCGGCATATTCCACGTGTGACACATCCTTGTCATACAGCAGGCGGATATCTCTCTGAAACAGAATATCCGCATCCAGATACAACAGTTTATCCGGCATTCCCGGCACCAGATCTGCCAGCAGGCGCAAAAGTGTATATGGCGAACAATAAGCACTTTCATTCGGACATCCTCCGAAATAACGCTCATATAATACTGTTACATCCACCGAAATCACCCGGTTCTGCGGATGAAATTTTTTTGCAACGCGCTCCAGAAAATTTGTCATATCTTCGCTGATCGGCGTATATTCCGGTCTGATCCGCGTCATGTCCATTGTGAAAATATAAAAACAGAACGGATCTGTTGCATGTGTTCTTTTTAAAACAGACAACATGCATGTAAGCACACCATCAAATACTTTACTGTTTCCACAAAAAAGAATATTTCTCATATGAATGATTTCTCCCTGTCAGTGTCTTTTTTTATATAACGGATCATTTCCATATTGCTGTTTTGCGCCCGTTTTCCCATGGCTTCATACACCTGATCCCTCAGCTGCGTTTTTTGCAGTTTTGCAGGCAATTCTGCATCCGGATAAAATGGCCCATCCAGATACGTTACGATCTGCGGAATGTGAGACTTTCCCCTGCGCTGATAAGTATTGGTCAGACAGAAAACCGGAAGTTTCTGCTGCACCGGATAGCGGAATGATGTATCAGGAAACGGCCGTATTCCGGTATAAAACGGCCAGATATGTGCTTCCGGATAGATCATAATACAATCTCCACAATCGGTATGCCAGGTCAATGCCTCCAGAAAATGTTTCATGGCACCTCTGTCATCCGGCAGCGGAAGTGCCCCAAGATATGGTGTAATCCGCCCCAGCACCGGCATGGAAACATTGTTCGGATGCACGATCACCGCCGTTTCCCGCGGATGATTTACCAGCTTGGTATCAGCGCATCCGCCAGAAATGTGTATGATTCCCATACAGATAAAATCCACTGTTTCCGGCCTGCTTTAACACTTCTTTGTTTATTATTTTATGTGAAAAATGCAGTTTCATGTAAGACGTGCAAGCGGAATTGCAACTATGCCATACCAGAATCCGTGCAGCATACGTTCCAACGGACGCACCCGGATATACCGGTAATCCTGTCCAATATGTTTTGCTTTAATATGATCTCCGGCAAACTCGTCATGCAGTTCATCCTGATAATAAATCGTGCGCTGTTTCAGCTTCATCCCGCCTCCGTTTTCTACTCCTTTTATGTCACACATCATATTACACCATTTGTCATCGCATGTCTACTATATTATATGGTTTTTATTACTACATCATGTGATTTTATATCATTTAACGTTGTTTTGTCGTTCTGGTCTTATAATAAATATTTATTCTGGCTATTTTCATATATCCAATCAAGTTCTATAATTACCGGCATAAAAACAAATTTTAACAAAAAAGGAGAAGAATACCGATGAGCACAGCAGAACAGTATGAATTAAATAAAAACCTTGCACAGATGTTAAAAGGTGGCGTAATTATGGACGTCACCACACCGGAACAGGCAAAAATTGCAGAAGAAGCCGGCGCATGCGCCGTCATGGCACTCGAACGGATTCCTGCCGACATCCGTGCAGCCGGCGGCGTTTCCCGCATGAGCGATCCTCAGATGATCCGCGGCATTCAGGAAGCCGTATCCATCCCGGTTATGGCCAAGTGCCGGATCGGTCATTTTGTAGAGGCACAGCTTTTAGAGGCTATCGAGATCGACTATATCGACGAGAGTGAAGTGCTCTCTCCTGCCGATGACGTCTACCATATCGATAAGCACCAGTTCAAGGTTCCGTTTGTCTGCGGTGCCAAAGATCTCGGTGAAGCACTCCGTCGTATCAGTGAAGGTGCATCCATGATCCGTACCAAAGGAGAACCTGGTACCGGTGATGTCGTACAGGCCGTCCGCCACATGCGAAAGATCAACAGCCAGATTGCAAAAGTTGTCAGCCTGCGGGAAGATGAACTTTTCGAAGCAGCAAAGGAATTACAGGTACCGTATGATCTGGTTGTCTATGTCCATAATAACGGAAAACTTCCGGTGGTTAACTTTGCTGCCGGCGGTGTCGCTACCCCTGCAGATGCTGCTTTAATGATGCAGCTCGGAGCAGAAGGTGTCTTTGTCGGTTCCGGAATCTTTAAATCCGGCAATCCTGCCAAGCGTGCAGCTGCTATCGTAAAAGCCGTCACAAACTATACCGATGCAAAACTGATCGCAGAATTATCTGCCGGGCTTGGAGAAGCCATGGTCGGAATCAACGAACAGGAAATCGCCTTACTGATGGCAGAAAGAGGGAAATAAACATGACTGTTGCAGTACTTGCCCTGCAGGTGCATTTATCGAACATGAACATGTATTGGAAGAACTTGGGGTAAAGACCGTGGAACTGCGTCAGGCGGCAGACTTAGACCAGCCGTATGACGGACTGATCCTGCCGGGCGGGGAAAGCACTGTACAGGGAAAACTTCTCCGGGAACTTAGAATGTTTGATTCCCTGAAAAAACAGATCGCTGATGGAATGCCGGTGCTTGGCACCTGCGCGGGTTGATCCTTTTAGGCTCCCCGGAACATTTTGGCACAATCCCGATGCAGGTAAAAAGAAATGCCTACGGCCGCCAGCTCGGCAGTTTCCATACTGAGGCAGAATTTAAAGATCTCGGACTGGTTCCAATGTCGTTTATCCGCGCCCCTTATGTAGAGAGCGTATCGGACGGTGTGGAGGTTCTCTCAGTAGTCGATGACCATATCGTAGGTGTACGCTATGGAAATCAGATCGCAATTGCTTTCCATCCGGAACTCGACAGCGACCGGAAGATCCATCAGATGTTTTTGGATATGATCAGCTAAAAACAGGGAGAATGCAGCATTCGCTGCAATCTCCCTGTTCTGTTATCTAAATCTGATTCTGTTTTTTTCCACTCCGATGTCAAAATTTCTGAGATATTCCGTAAGCATATCAATAACGGCATGACTCTCCGGAAGAAACGGTTCAAACACAGAAAATGCATGCGTCAGTTTTTCGTTTTTCGGAAAATCAACAATCTCATGCTCTTTCTTTGCAGCTGTCAGCGCCTTCTCAAAACGGATCGTGTAATTTCTCAGATGATCGTTATGGCTTGTCACCAGCCATGCCGGTGCAAGCGCATAAAGCAGCTCCGGATTTTCCGGGTTTACATAGGCCGCAAATGGTGCTTTCCTGTACTGTTTTCCATACAGATATTTCGGAAGAAACAGACCGATCTTATCAAACTTTGTCGTATAAAACATCCCGCTGATGAGACCAAGTGCGTGCACCTTAAGCTCAGACGGTTTTATGCCCGCTGCCTTTGCAATTTTTTTGCTGTTCTGTATTGCATTTGCATAAGTGGCCAGACAGGCACCACCACTGTCCCCGACAAGATAGACATGCGACAGATCTCCTCCGTCTGCTGCAGCATGTTCCTTTACAAAATCCATTGCAAGAAAGATGTCACGCAGCTGATCAAAAAATGTACAGTCCGGGATGAGCCGGTACTCCATGCTGTACACCAGAAATCCCTTCTTACTGAGCAGCGCACAAAAATACTTGTTAAATTCCTTATTTCCGAGAAGCAGCCCTCCCCCATGGACATTGATAATCACTGGAAGTATCTGCGTCTCTTTCCCTTTTGGACGATATCTGTCCAGACGGTGCGCTTTGTTTTTATCCTTTGCATATGCGATATCTGTTTCAAAAATCACTCCTTGCGGAAAGTGGTATTTTTTATCTCTCTCCACACAGGATTTTTCAAATCAATTTCTTTGTTTTAAAAACTGTTTTTCCAGTATGTTACTCATTTTTATTGACTGGTAACCTCTTCTTTCATGTTTCCTGACCTTTATCCTCATGCTTCTGCCAGTACAACTACGTTACGATGGTTTTTTCATCGAAAATTTTACACTTTTTAGTAATAAAAATGAATACCCAAAATCAGATTTTCAGTCTGTACTTCTTCAGCCGCAAAGATTTTACTGGCAAATGCGGCATATTCATCACTGGAAATTTCTTTTCCATTCAATACATATTTCTTTCCAGCCTTCGGATTATTTGCATCAGCAAATTTTTCACTAAAATTCATTTTCGCAACTAACTTGTCAGCTCCCTCGTATTTTTCCATATGATAACTTTCAGCCCCCTCATTCACACTATTACTGTACAAAATCCAAATTTCTCCATTGTAATAAGTATATGAAAGTATATTTGCATCACCATCTCCCTGGCAAAGGCATACACCTTATTGTCACGAGCATCGAAGTATACCCACCATAAGTACCTCTAATTATCAGCTCATTTTCTCCATCATTGTCAAGATCCATTTTCTCTCCAATCGAATATGAATTCTTTTCTCCAGAACCAATATGAAAATCAGCGATACTATACTTTGACGTCATATCTTTGGAATCAACTGCATCTATTGATCCATTGACAAATAAATCCAACAGTTGGTCTGATGTCAATTTCTCTTCTGTACCTTCAACCTTCTGCATACTGCTTTGCGGCTGTTTTATGGATGAATTCTCTGTATCTGTGTCTTCCTCTTTTTTTATCCCAGAATCCTTACTCTCTGTATTTTCATCATTGTTTATTTGTGAATCCTCACTCTCTGTGTTTTCATCATTGTTTATTTCTGAATCTACAGACTCGCTTTCCTGCTGTGTTACGGTGAACTCATCTTCTTTTGCTTTTCCACAAGCTCCCAGACTCATCACCATAAAAAGAGTACATGCCAATATGGTTATTTTTTTCTTATTCACAATCCATACCTCCATCATTTTGTTCAGAAAGTTGTCTTTCCTATCATTACTATATTTATTTGACAAAATCATTATAAATCACGGTTCTACACCTCATATATCGAATTAACCACTTACACACAATCTCTTTTTTATTATTGTCTTTTCTTTTCTAAAATTCAACATAAAATAATATATATTTTTACAATAAGAAGTATAGAACAGATTCAATCTTTGAAAATATGATTGCAAATGGGAATTTCTACGAAGCAGCGGAACAATTCCATGTTTCACAATCTGCTGTTTCGCAGCAGATTAAAAAACTGGATGTAAATTTGTTAGATCGACATAACCGCACCTTTTCGCTCACTGTGCAGATTATCATCGGAAGACATGTTTAAAATTGTAACCGGACAGGATTATATGCCTGTAGATGTAATTGGGGAACAGGTCTGGTTTGACACTACCGTATTCCGAATTCCCCTTGTCCGAAACAGAGAACCTGTATTCTTTTAACGCATCCTCATATACCCGGACATGACACACACACCTGCTGCTCCCTCCCTGATACAGGATGCCGCATTTTTGTCGTTGATTCCTCCAATTGCGTATACCGGAATTTTCACAGAGCTGCACACCTCATGCAAAAAATCAAGTCCTCTCGGTGCCAGTCCTTTTTTACAATCAGTCACAAACACATGCCCTGCTGTCAGATAGGTTGCCCCGCATTGTTCTGCCAGGCGCGCATCCTCCACCGAATGTACGGAGACACCGCGCACCAGAAATTTTTGCTTTGTTCTTCCGGCATCTCTGTAAACCGATGCAGTGGCATATGAATGGCCGTACACCCCAGATGC
>ENA-OQER01001430-OQER01001430.1-human-gut-metagenome-genome-assembly--contig:-NODE-1430-length-11404-cov-6.387426_pt1 | contig 11404 bp, 18 predicted proteins | sample MGYA00242797_ERZ504639 | MGnify/ENA primary metagenome ERZ504639 (study PRJEB26092, sample SAMD00036306) | human gut metagenome | host: Homo sapiens | study: EMG produced TPA metagenomics assembly of...
CACGTGCTTCAGACCGCTTTAGGCGGCAGACAAAATATCGGCGGATACGCCTGTTTCTTAGATCTTGCGCGGATACGCGCTTCTTCCATGCCGGATACGGCAGGTCTCCACATAACAGGTAGTCCACAGTATATCCGCCTGTGTTTATGCTGCTTTTCGCAGTTCCATTTCTGAAATTAAGTCTCTCAAATCCGCATAAACACATGAGGTTCTACTCTTTACTGCAGGAACTTTTGCCTCCAGCAAAGACCTTTCCGTTGCCGGTAAGGGTTTTAAAATTTCACGGATAAAATATCTTGCTCCAATATTGTACGATGCAGATAATCCTCCTTCTGCATTTTTTTGCATTTTCTCTTTTTGTTCTCCAATTGCTGTTTTCCTTCAGATGCCGTATAATGGAAACAGCATTTTTCAAATTCAAATTAAGGAGAACATAAACTGATGATACGATTTAATAATGACTACAATCACGGTGCGCACCCGGAGATTCTGGAGGCGCTGGGGGCTATTAATGGGAACAGTTATGGTGGATATGGGGAGGATGAATGGTGTGAGAAGGCTGCGGAGCTGATTCGGGAGAAGATTCGTTGTGCGGATGCGGCGGTTCATTTTTTTCCGGGGGCGACGCAGGCGAATTTTATTGTGACGGCGGCAGCGCTTTCGCCGGTGCAGAGTGTGATTGCGGCGGATACCGGACATATTAACTGCCATGAGGCGGCTTCGATTGAAAATACCGGGCATAAGATTCTGGAGCTGCCGAATACGGATGGTAAAATTTCGGCGGAACAGATTGCAGCGTGTGCGGCGGCTTATTATGAAGCGGTGAGCCGGAGTATCTGACGGAGCCGAAGATGGTATATCTTTCATTTCCGACTGAGCAGGGAACGCTGTATTCGCTGCAGGAGCTGACGAAGATTCACGAGGTCTGCCGGAAGTATGATATGTATCTGTTTGTGGACGGGGCACGGCTTGGATACGGGCTTGGATCAGAGAAGAATGATGTTTCTCTCGAGGATCTCGCTGCTCTCACAGATGTTTTCTATTTCGGCGGAACGAAATGCGGTGCGCTGTTTGGTGAGGCCGTTGTGCTTACAGCTGACTCGCTGAAAAAGCGGTTCAAAGCCTACATGAAACAGAACGGCGCTGTCCTCGCAAAGGGATGGCTGCTCGGACTGCAGTTCCACTGCCTGCTGGGGCATGATCTTTATTTCACTGCGACACGCCGCGCCGATGAACTTGCCATGAAACTCCGCAAAGCATTTGCGGCGCAGGGGATTCCATTCTGGGTGGAGAGTTTTACGAATCAGCAGTTTGTGATTCTCACCGATGCGCAGAAGGAAACTCTGGAAAAACGCTATATTTTCGAGCCAATGGGGAAATCCGCGGACGGCGGAAATATTGCGCGGTTCTGCACCAGCTGGGCAACGACGGAAGAGGAAGTACAGACACTGATTGATGACCTCAAAGCTTTATAATTTTTGTCCAAAACGACATTCTGCAAACACCGGCGATCTCTAAATCTGCTTTGCAAATTCAAAGAAAAAGCTGTACCGGTGTGCCACGAAAATGTAGATTTTGCCTTGTTTTACTCCGAGAAAGGAATCTTTATGTCTCATAAAATTGGTATTACCGCCTGCTCCAACCCCATGCATCCTTCCTTTTCCGCCGATCTGGCGCGTCTCTGTCAGATTCTGCGGGAGCTGGGCTTCGATCCTGTTTTAAGCCCCTGCCTCTACGACAACGGTTCCGGCTTTTCCGGCACGGGCGCGGAGCGGGCGGATGCGTTTATGAACCTTTACTGTGACCCAGAAATCACGGATATTTTTGATGTTTCCGGCGGCGATATGGCGAATGAAGTTCTGCCGTATCTGGATTTTTCTGTCATCGCCGCCTCCGGCAAGCGCTTCTGGGGATACAGTGATCTCACGACGATTGTCAATGCTGTCACGACTGCGACTGGAAATGAGTCGATGCTGTATCAGGTTCGAAATCTGCTGTACGACCACAGCGCCGAACAGATCACTCTGTTCCAAAACGCTTTTTCCGGGCAGTCTCCCAGCCTCTTCGACCTCCCTTGCACATTTCTGCAGGGCGATCACATGGAAGGTGTGATGATCGGCGGAAATATCCGCTGTTTTCTGAAGCTCGCCGGAACGGATTTTCAGCCGGATTCCGCGGAAAATCCTGCTCCTCGAAGCCATGGGCGGCGGCGTTCCGCAGATGGTTACGTTTCTGTCCCAGCTGAAAATGATGCATGCCTTTGAACAGATCAATGGTATTCTCCTCGGAACATTTTCCCAGATGGAACGCGACCAGCTGACGCCGGATATGCCGCAGCTTGTCCGCCAGGCGGCCGGACCGGATCTCCCGATTGCAAGGACTCCGTATATCGGCCACGGCACGGATGCACATGCCGCCGTGATCGGCAAATTTTATCAGATTTCTTCTGACTGATATACATCCGCGTAGCGCACGCCGAACTCCTCTGCGTCTGCATGGCGTTCCATATAGATATCAATGTGGCCGTACGGCGTGCCACGGTCCTCGACCGTGTAAATTTTTCCGCCGATATTCAGCTTCGTTCCAAACGGCAGAACGCCGGTTGCAATGGTCCGGCCCTGCACCGGCATTTTTCCGGATGCGGTCGGGCCGCCCGCCCAGCGGCCACAGCAGACGGCGCAGTTGCAGTAAGCGGTCAGTTTAAAATTGCCGAGATATTTTCCCGAAGCGCTTTCCAACCGATCACCTGCGGTACTGTTTTCTGCACTTGTATTCTGCACATTTTCTGCTCCCGCCTTCTGTTTTCCACCATTCCCGTTTTCTGTTGTCTGGTTATCCACAGAGTTTCCTTCTTTTCTCCCATTATCCACATCTCCCGTTTCTATTTTGCTCTCACGCATTTCCTTCGAAATCACCCGCACAGCAAATTCTGTCGATTTCTCATAGTTAAAATCTGAAATCAGAATCCCCGTCGCCTCGCTTCCAGCGTGGATTACTTTTCCATCACCGAGATAAATCATGACATGGTAAATAAACCCGCTCTCCCGCTGGTAAAACAGCAGATCACCAGGCTTTGCCTCCTGCACCGGAATGCGTGTTCCAGCTTTCGCCTGCTGGCGTGAGGTTCTCGGAAGGTATACCCGAAATTAGCAAAAATCTGCTGGGCAAAGCCGGAACAGTCGCAGCCGTTTGTAAGACTCGTCCCGCCCCAGACGTACGGATTTCCCAGGAATTTTTTCGCGTACTGCAGGACCTCGCCGCGCGCTTCGTCAGAAGAAAGAAGTGTTCTCGTCGTTGCATATGTATAGGTGTACGCCTTATTATTCCATGGCTTCACCCACATTTCCGCCATGGGAAAACTTTCCTCCTGCCAACGGTTTACCTCTTTTTCAGCCTCTTCTCCGCGCAGGAGATACCGCGCGCAGACAAATCCACGGACATCGCCGGATTCCACATAAACCCAGTCAGAATCCGCATCCGCTAAAATATAACAGAGGCTTCCCTTCGGCAGGATTCCGACGATTTTCTGATTTGTGCCTTTTCCTTCGCGGACGTGAAGCCAGGAATTCACATCGGCGATAGCATATGTTTTTTCAACCGTATGAAACAGCCACGGCATACGGGAAATCGTGACTTTTTCAGCTTCTGCCGCCTGCCACTCACTGTAGCTTTCCCGCGTGCGCTCAGCTTCCTGCTCTGCCGAAAAGACGGGTTCAGCCTCGGCGGCTGGCGGTTCCGCAGACTGTGATAAATCAGAATCCGAAGAGACTTCTGCCGTCTTGTCCCCACCAGTTGCATCATCACTTCCTGCAGATCCGTTTTCTTCCTCCGGCGGTTCCATCTGCTCCCCATCTCCGCCGCCGATTTCTTCCTGCCCCGGCCATGGATCGTTGGAAATATCTTCCCCTTCGCCCGGCCACGGTCCATCCATTTCGCTGTTTCCCGGTGTTTCCGTCATGTCTCCCTGATCTCCCGGTTCTGGATTTTCCGGCTCCTCTGGCTCTGTCTCGCCTGCCTCTCCCGGTTCTGCATTTTCCGGCCCCTCTGGCTCTGTCTCGCCCGTTTTCCGGTTCCGTCATTCCTGCATTCTCTCCGCCGTCAGGCTCCTGCGGTTCCGGTTCCTCCGGACTGTCTCATCTTCTTTTCCCTCGGATCCACTTTCCTCTTCCATCTCATCATTCTGCGTACCTTCCGGTTCTGTCACCTCTTCCGCTTCCGCAGGTGCCTCCTCCGCCGCATCTTCCTCCACGCAAAAAGAAGCAGCCCCAACGGCTGCTTCCCCTGCAATCTCAATTCCAATCTGTCCCGGATCGGCCGTTTCCTCTTCTGCTGCATAAACGGCTGTCGGGTTTCCCAGTGTCACTGCGAGCGCACCGATCATCGCGGCGCGCACCAGCTCGGCGCATTTGTCGCCCATCATTGTTTTATCAACCATTTTCGCTTTCTCCTATTCAATTTGTCCGGCCAGACGGAATTGATCCGAACAAATAAAACAGAAGAAACACCTCTGGTATCGCTTCCTATTCCTCTGCTCGAAACAGTCTGACCGCATTTTTTTCTGTCGTCTCAATGACTTCTTCTTCCGAAATTCCCTTGAGTTCTGCGATCTCCTGCACAACGTACGGCAGATACAGAGATGAATTTCGTTTTCCCCGGTACGGAACCGGTGCCAGATACGGACTGTCTGTTTCCAGCAGAATGCGCTCCATCGGAGCCATCTGAACCACTTCTTTGATCTTCTTTACATTTTTGAACGTCACCACGCCGCCAATGCCAAGATAAAATCCCATTTTCAGGTATTCCTCTGCCATCTCCACAGAGTAGGAAAAACAATGAATGACGCCGCCGATCTCCTCCGATTTTTCTTCTTTCATGACGCGGAGCGTATCGGCCGCCGCCGCCCTGCTGTGAATAATCATCGGAAGTTTTTCTTCCCGAGCAAGCGCAATCTGACGGCGGAACCAGTATTCCTGCTTCTCATGATTCTCCTTGTCCCAGTAATAGTCAAGGCCAATCTCACCGACCGCGACCGCCTTTTCCATGCGGCAGAGTTCCCGCATCCGCGCCATCACGTCCTCGTTCAGATCGCCCACCTCATCCGGGTGAAGGCCGAACGCGCCGTAGATGAACGGATACGCTTCCATCAGTTTTCTTGTATTTTCCAGTGATTCCAGATTTGCCGAGACATTGATGATACGCCCGATCCCGTTTTCCTGCATCGAGGAAAGCAGCTCTGCGCGGTCTTCATCAAATTTCTCATCGTCATAATGTGCATGTGTTTCAAATATCATATCCGAATTTCTCCTTAAAAAAACGAAACAGAAACGGAAGAAAGCTCTGCATAGCCTTCCCCTGTTTCCGTTTCCACATTTATCTATCCTATCGTTCGTTGTTTTCGTAAAAGTAAAGTGCGCCGCTGCGCCTGTGCTTATTATAACGCATTCATTTTTCCCGCGTCAACCAGGAAACGAAAAAATATGCCGGATTCCGATAAGATCACCGCCGTGCCGCAATCTCGTCCAGCAGGCAGCCAGCCACTTCGTCTTTTCCCATCAGCGGAAGCTCCTTGATGCCGTCCTTCGTGATCAGCGTCACCACATTCGTCGCCACACCGAAGCCGGCGCCCTCCGTCTTCAGATTGTTCGCCGCGATCATGTCGAGATGCTTCTTCTCCAGCTTCGCGCGCGAGTTTTCCACCATATTCTCCGTTTCCATCGAAAATCCGCACACAAACAGACCCGGATGACGGTTCTTTTCCACCCATCCCAGAATATCATCGGTGCGCTCCAGCGGAATACTCATGTCGCCGTCTTGCTTTTTGATCTTCTGATCCGCCACTGTCGCAGGCCGGTAATCGGCAACTGCGGCCGCCTTGATCAGAATGTCTGTCTCCGGCAATGTCTCCCGCACCGCCTCCAGCATGTCCTTCGCCGTCGTCACCGGTCGCATCGCAACGCCTGGAACCGGGGCTAATGAAACCGGGCCGGAAATCAGCGTTACCTGCGCGCCGCGGAGCATCGCCTCCCGCGCAATCGCGTATCCCATGCGGCCGCTGCTATGGTTCGTCAGATACCGCACCGGATCGAGGGATTCCTGCGTCGGGCCTGCAGTCACGGTGACACGCACACCAGCGAGCGTCTTTTCGCGGGCAAGCTCCATCGCGATATAATCGAGCAGCACCTCCGGGTCCGGCAGTTTTCCTTTTCCGACGTCCTTGCACGCCAGCATTCCCACGGTCGGCTCGATGATGCCGAAACCGTATTTTTTCAGCGTCGCCAGATTATCCTGCGTAATCGGATTTTCCAGCATCGCCGTATTCATCGCCGGAGAGACCAGCTTTTTGCACTTCGCTGCGAGCACCACCGTTGTCAGCATATCATCTGCAATGCCGTGTGCCATTTTTGCAATCACATTGGCGGTAGCCGGGGCAATCATAATCAGATCCGCCGCTTTTGCCAGCGAATATGCGTCACCTCATATTTAAAATCACGCGCAAACGTATCGACACGCAGCGGTTGTTGGTCAGCGTCTCGAACGTCAGCGGGGTGATGAACTGCGTCGCGTTTTCGGTCATGATGACATGCACGTCTGCTCCGCTTTCCGAAGACCGCTCGCCACATTTGCCATTTTATAGGCGGCAATTCCGCCTGTCACACCAAGTACAACACATTTTCCGTCAAGATTTTCCATTGTAACTCCGTTCTGCTGCCTCGAAGCAACTTTTTTCCTATGATAGTTTTAAGTATAGCAGACAGAAAAACAGATTACAACCAATCCTGTTTGCCATTGATGCAAAAAGGCTTTATAATAAAAGTACAAAAGAGCTCTACTTTTAAAATAATCGCGAGGTATTTTTATGATTTTAGCCATTGATATCGGGAACACAACCGTTACGCTCGGCGGCGTCCGGATCGCACCGCAGCAAGCGTATTCCCTCGAATTCACAGCCCGGATTGACATCAACCACACCTGGTCTGCCAGCCAGTATGAATCTGCGATCGAGCAGCTTTTTGAAGACAAGAATCTTTCCCCGTCCGACTTTCGGGGCGTCATCATTTCCAGCGTTGTTCCGTCGGTTCTGACGCTTCTGCAGGAATGTGTCCGTAATCTGTTCGGCACAGAACCGCTGCTCGTCACATCCGAAAGTGATCTCGCATGACATTTCCATCCCGGAACCGGAAAAAGTAGGCCGCGACCGCCTCGTTGATGCAGCCTGGGCCGCCGCACATTATCCGCTGCCGGTCATCACCGTGGATCTTGGAACAGCGACGACCTTCAATGTCATCCGGGAAAACAGCGTCTTCTGCGGCGGCGCCATCGCACCGGGACTCGATATGGGACTTGGCGCCCTCTCCGAGCGGACCGCCCAGCTCCCGCGGCTCGACCTCCAGATCCCGAAACGCATCATTGGCAGAAACACCGAAGAATGCATTCTCTCCGGCACCATCGTCGGCATGGCCGCGATGCTCGACGGAATGGTCCAGCGCATCGAAGCCGAACTCGGCTCCCCCGCCACCCTCATCCTCACCGGCGGCGCGGCACGCTTCGTCGAACCGCTCGTTTTACATCCTCATATCTATGACCCGAACCTTCTGCTGAAAGGGCTGGCGTTCCTGTGTGAGCGGAATTGTGCAAATTAAAATCGTACTTCCAAATATTCATCAGACTTTTTCATTCTGCATGACGTTAAAAAGCGTGTCTGTTCTCCAGGCACGCTTTTCTCTATTTTTCTATGGAATCGCAACCCTTCTTTGTGTTGCCTCTCCGCTTTTCAGTTTTTCCTGATTCTCCTCTTTCAGTTTTAAAATACACGGGCGAATGCTTTCATCATACGTTTCTGTTGTCTGAAGTACATGACCATTGTATACAATCACATCATCGGAATACAGAAATACAAGCGCCATCTGATTCATCTCATGATCGTAGATCAGAACATACCAGTTATAATCATACAAAATCCTCTCTGTCATGTTGAATACCTGTTTTGGCTTCTGGCAGGAAATTTTTTCTCCGTAAATGGTCGAGAGAATTTCGTCCATCTCCTCCGGATGATCCTCGCGCGTGATCGCAAAGGACATTCCGGCTCCGGTGTCTTCCGGGATATAAAGATAAATCATCTCGGCTTTGTCCGTATCAAAGGTTTCGATTTCCTGCAGCAGTTCCTGATCCGATTTTTCTGAGATGAAATCTGCTGCCGTCAGGAAAACATCTGTCGTACCCCGCTCAGGACCAATGGGATTTTCTTTCTGTGTATACACCGCCGTCATTCTTTTTACCAGACATCCTGCAATCACGCAAAGGATCACTCCAGCTAACACAGTGATTTTTCTCTTTTTCATACGTTTCAAGGAAATCACCTCTCTTCCAAAACAGACATTCCGGGAACCTTCCAAAAGTTGAATTTTCTCTTTTCAGTATATCATGAATTTTTCCGGGACACACTCTTTTCCTTCTCCCTATGCACGGAAAACTCCCGCACTGCCGGGAGTTTATGACTTTCTTATTTCATAGTAACTATTCAGAACCCCATCTCGATTCCGCTTGCGCTGCATCTCGATGTTGCTTCTCGCCATATGAAATTCCAGAAAACCGTTCATTCATGCAAGCATGATTCACGATTTTCTTCCATTTCGCATGGCTCTGAATAGTTACATTTCATATTACTTTTTCACCTGCTCATATACCAGTCCCGGATAAGCTTCGAGCTGACACCGTTTTTTTCAAACATTGGAAATGCTTCTGCGCCGGATGCGCATACGGCGGTTGCCATGCTTGCCTGTTCGGTGTAGTTCTCCCAGTTGTCGGTGGTAAGGCCAGGCTGGTATGCTTCCCAGGCGGTTTCGTATTCGGTGCTCTTATCGGAAGGAATCGCATCTTTCAGGCTCTCGCCGGACCAGACGGCAAGCTGATCTGCTTTTTTGTAAGTGTATTCCGGGAGCTGATCGTCGCCCAGCGACTGGTACAGTTCGTAGCGGGTAATGGAGTCTTTGGAACTTCCGTAGGATTTTTCCATTTCTTTTTTCACGGTATCCATATCGGCATCATCCGGGTAGGTGATGTCTACTTCGCACAATACCGGTTTTCCCGTCGCTCCGGTCTGATCGAGGTTGATAAACTGAAACATGACTCTGGAAGTTTTCTCGCCGAAAACAGTGGCTTCTGTATCTACTGCGATCGCGGCTGCACTTTCGGTCTCAGAGAAATTTCCACCTGATCCCGATCTAAATTCCAGTCGGCAAGCACTTCATCCACTGTTTTTCCCCATCCGGTATCCGGCGGCGTAATTTCCTTGCTGCTCTCTTTCGCTCCCTGACATCCAGTCAGCAACAGAGCGCATATTGCAAAAATACCTGCTAATTTTTTATTCATACACCTGCATCTCCTTTCCGTTTTGTTATTTTTTTCACATACTTTTTTTGTTAGCCCTATACTACCATATATTCTTCTGAAAATCTATGACGTTTGGTGAAAATTTTCTTACATTTTTCTTATGCATTCGATTTAAATCAAAGAAAAAGCAACAACATCCCTTATAGAAATTCTCTACCGCTATTAAAAAACGCTCCCCCAGTATCTATAACGCAAGGGGAGCGTCTATTTTCAATTAGTTCGCTTGTTCTGATAATCGAGTTTTGCTTAAGCTCTCTCCCAGCGGCCTCCCGGGCTGAAGATATAACACAATAAGCAATATTCAAACTTGAGGTTCCAGCTTTAATATACGAACGACAGGACCGTCCACACTCTAAAGTCGAATATGTAATCATCTGCGTATTATTTGGAGTATAGTGATATGGGGTTCCTCCAGCAGGATTTGAAATTGTTTTTGTAATATCATCATACTGGAATCCCACCTCTGGTGAATATTTGGATGTCTGCATTAAACTACTTGCTTTCATAGAGGTTCCGTAGTTCAGTGTTGTTTCAAACCAATTAATTCGTACCTTTAATGCCTGACGGTCATTTGTCACGGATACTTTCATGGTTGCATAAATGCTGTACTGGCTAAGCTGCCCCGTATTGCTTACAATATCAGTGATTGCTACTCTTTGCTGATGCTCGTCTACAATCAACAAACCCGTTGAAATAATATCCTGCTCGCTGCCATTTTCATCCACTACCTGTGTGATTGACAAATAATCATCCGGCTTTGCATCAATGGCGCGGGTCTTCATCTGTTTTTCCTGATATTGTTCAATTGCAACCTTAATTACGTCACTTTCATTCGTGATGTGATTGTTTAAAACCTCTTCATACACTCTGTTTTTTAATTCTGCATTTGTTTCTGCTTTTACTGTTGTAGCAAATACACTAGTCATCACCAAAGCTAACATACAGAAGCCGATTGCTGTTAACGCATTTTTCAATCTTTCTTGCATAAATAACTCCCTCTCTTTCGATTTGCAAAAATTAATCACTGCTATTAATTCTCTTCTGCATTGGACTTTTCTCCTTCCTTCATTTTGCCTGTTAGCCTAGGCTCATTTAAAGCCTGGATTCAGTTTTTCACATTTCTTTACTTAAAAGCCCAAAAAGTTTATGATGTTAAATGAAAATAAAAAAACCATCTAACATCATAACTTTTTATTTTTTTCATATATTTTATAGATATATTATTTTACTTAACGAAAGCGAGATCTTCTATGAAAAAAACATTCAAAAAATTATTACTTATCTTCCTAATATTTTCTCATATAACTATTACTATTCCTGCACCCAAATTTCCACCATTTTCAACAACTTCAGCTCCACTCCCTCCAAATGATAATGATCATTAATTTAACAAATTTCTTTCCTCTACATAATTTTTCATTACCTTGTAATCTGCATCCATTTTATACAGCTTGAGCAGATTCAAGTTTTGTTTAAAATATTTTTTACATACTTCTTTTCCTTCTTCTTCCATAATGCACGCCTGAATCATCAAGCAATATCCTAAAGATGCACCCTTGCCTGCATACAGCATCTGCTGAACAGCTTTTTGACATGTGCACATAGCCTCCTTAAAATATTTTAATTCATCCAGTGCTCTTGCATAATTCGCTATATTCATATTCCAATCTAACATATGAAATACTGCTTTATACAGCTATCACTATATCTGTCGTCTATAAAGTGATAGATTTCCAACGCCATTTGATAATCTTTTTTCCCCCAATAAATAAGTGCTATTTCTGTCAAAACACTGATTTCCTGGCGATTCAATACATATTCTGTTCTATATACATCTTCAAATTTCAATGTTATCTCTAACAATGCTTTTAGTTGCTGTACAAGTTCTTCGTAAGCGCAAAATATTGCTACGTTACTCATGAATTACGCTTGCACCAAAATGATAGATGCAAGCGTTTTACTCTATTTTAGTTTTGACAGTTCGTTTTCGCAGTCTCGCTCCATGGGGCAAGCT
>ENA-OQER01001431-OQER01001431.1-human-gut-metagenome-genome-assembly--contig:-NODE-1431-length-11399-cov-5.348918_pt1 | contig 11399 bp, 14 predicted proteins | sample MGYA00242797_ERZ504639 | MGnify/ENA primary metagenome ERZ504639 (study PRJEB26092, sample SAMD00036306) | human gut metagenome | host: Homo sapiens | study: EMG produced TPA metagenomics assembly of...
ATCTCGATCAGCAGATAAGCAGTCAAAGCACAGACTAGCAAATTGATTACATCCTGCCATTCATTGCCGGTGATGATCCGGAGAAGCAGGCATATAAGGATGGCAACAGGGAAGGTGAATCTTCCCTTTGCCATATCTGTCTGGAATTTGTCATAGCCTGCCATGGGTTAATAGTCCGCTGATTACAGGTCGAATCCAATATCAGAACGGAAATATTTCTTGTCGAAATTGATTTTCTTCGCATTGGTGAATGATTGTGCCAAGGCTTCTTCTTTATTGGCGCCGTAGGAGCTGACTGCAATGACACGCCCGCCGCTAGTGACTACCTGGCCGTCTTTCAGTGCCGTTCCTGCATGGAATACAATGCTGTTTTCAATCTCTTCTATTCCGCTGATGGCAAATCCCTTGTCATAATGCTCCGGATATCCGCCGGATACCAGCATGACGCATACTGCCGAACGGGGGTCTATCTCCAAGACTTTTTCATTCAGATTGCCTGTTGCCACTCCTTCAAGCAGTTCCACCAAGTCACTCTTGATGCGCAACATGACACTTTCCGTTTCCGGGTCGCCCATGCGTACATTGTATTCAATGACCATCGGTTCGCCCTTTACATTAATTAGGCCGAAGAAAATAAAGCCTTTATAGTCGATGCCTTCTGCTGCCAGTCCTTCTACTGTAGGGCGGATGATACGGTCTTCCACTTTTTTCATCCATGCTTTGTCGGCAAACGGAACAGGAGATACACTACCCATACCACCGGTGTTCAGCCCTTTGTCGCCTTCGCCGATGCGTTTGTAGTCTTTTGCTTCGGGCAGAATCTTGTAGTTTTTTCCATCGGTCAGAACGAATACGGAACATTCTATACCGCTCAGGAATTCTTCAATCACTACGGTGGCGGAAGCGTTACCGAACATTCCGCTCAGCATTTTTTTCAATTCTTCCTTGGCTTCTTCCAAGGTGGGAAGAATCAGTACGCCTTTTCCGGCGCAAAGACCGTCGGCTTTCAGTACGTATGGAGCTTCCAATGTTTCCAGAAAGGCTAATCCTTCTTCCAGATTTGCGGCAGTGATACTTTTGTAACCGGCTGTCGGGATGTTATGGCGTTGCATGAAGCCTTTGGCGAACTCCTTGCTGCCTTCCAGTACCGCACCTGCTTTTGAAGGCCCGATAACAGGAATGTTTTTCAGCGCTTCATCTTTTTTGAAATAATCATAGATTCCTTTGACTAACGGGTCTTCGGGACCTACCACTACCATATCTATATTATTCTTTACTACAAACTCCCTGATTGCTGTAAAGTCATCTGCTTTAATCGCTACATTCTCGCCTACATTACTTGTGCCGGCATTTCCCGGAGCGATATATAGTTTCTCAATTTTGGGACTTTGAGCAATCTTCCATGCCAGGGCGTGTTCACGTCCGCCTGAGCCTAATAGCAACAGTTTCATAATCTTATCTTTTGTTTATTTTAAATGGTCTTCAAAATAGCGTGTAATGCGTTCATACAAGTGGACACGATCGCGTCCGAACATATTATGGCCGTCGCCCGGATACATAAAGAAATCGGGTTGGGTCCCGGCATCAATGCAGGCACGGAGGAAACTGATGCTGTGCTGAGGGACACAAGTGGGGTCATTGGCGCCAATGATCACTTCCAGGCGTCCTTTCAGATTTCCGGCTCTCAGCTTCAGGTTGGCGTTCTTGTAGCCTCGGGGTTGGTTTGTGGAGTATCCATGTAGCGTTCGCCGTACATTACTTCGTAGTAAGCCCAGTCGATGACAGGGCCGCCGGCTACTCCTACTTTGAATAACTCGGGGTAAGTCAGCATCAAGTTGGTGGTCATGAAACCACCGAAACTCCAACCGTGTACGCCAATGCGGTTATTGTCCACATAACCCAACGATTTTAAGAAATCCACTCCTTTCACTTGGTCTTTCATCTCTTCGGTTCCTAATTGGCGGAACGTACAGTTCTCAAATTCCAGTCCCCGGTTGTCACTGCCCCGGTTGTCAACGGTCAGCATGACGTAACCAGTTGTGCCATGTAAATATCCCATCCGCGGGCGTCATAGTTGCGGTTGTTGTGGATTAGCTGGGCATGTGGACCGCCATACACGTAGACTACGGCCGGGTATTTTTTGTTTGGGTCAAAATTTACCGGTTTTATCAGGCGGTAGTATAAGTCGGTCTTGCCGTCGGCAGCCTTGAGGGTACCGACGGTGATTTCGGGCATATTGTATGCTTCCATCGGATTGGTAGCTGTCAACAGGCTGACAGTCTTTTCCTTTCCGGAAGTGGGAACGATCTCGATATTCCGGGGAATGGTGAAAGAAGTATAATTGTCTATTACATAGTTGCCGCTACCGGATAGTTGTACATGATGCATACCATCTTTATTGCCGATGAGGCGGCGTTTGCCTGTCTTTACATTCACAGCGTATGCGTTGCTCTGCAAAGGGGAAACCTCTGTGCTCATGATGATGACTTCCTTGGTCTTTTCATTGAATCCGAGGATGTTTTGTACTACCAGTTGCCTTGGGTAAGCTGTCTGGTTTTGTAGCTTTCCCGGTAAGAACCTCCGGCCGAGGCTCCATGTGATTCCGGATATATGGAAGTCTTGGTGTCCATCAGGTAAAGATGGTTGTAGCCGTCGCGCTGGCTCTGATAGATAAACTTCGTGTGGTCCCAAGGCAGAAAGACAATGGGATGTTGAGGTTCTACATATTTAGTATGCTCCTCTTCGTAAAGGGGGTTATTTTTCAGTGGCTCTCCTGTTTCCGCATCATAGCAGCATAGCAGGGCATGGTTCTGGTCACGGTTCAGTTCAATGACATAAACGCTTTTTTCGTCAGGACTCCAGCTGATATTGGTGAAATAACGGTCGGTGGGGTCTCCGGCTTTCAGATAAACTGTTTTTTGGGTAGCCGGATTGTAGATGCCGACAGTCACTTTGTGGCTGGTCATTCCTGCCATCGGGTACTTGTCCGGCTCCAGTGTTGCTATGCGGGTGGAGGTATTTACTTGTGGATAATCGGTTACCATGCTCTCGTCCATACGGTAGAAAGCAAGCAGATTTCCTTTCGGACTCCAGAAAGTACCTTTTGAGATACCAAATTCCTGACGGTGTACGCTTTGTCCGCATACGATGCCTTTCGGTTCATCGGTGACTTGTTGTGTTTTCCCGTCGCAGTCGTTACAAACAGATTGTTGTCAAGGGTATAAGCCAATGAACGGCTTTCCTTGTTCCAGTCCTGGTTGGCGGCTTTAGGAGAGAGAGGCTGACTCCATATTATTTCCTTTTTAGTTAAATCGATCAGCACTTTATTGGATGTGGTATTTACCAACATCATCTTTTCAGCGTATGGGAAAGATACATTTCTGAAGTGGTTGATTTTCCCTAATTTCTTGTTTGCCAACAGTTCATTCACTTCCTGCAAAGTGATAAGTACGTTTTCCTTTCCATTTGCCGGATGGATGGTTTTTACCTCTTCTATGTCGGCGTTGATGCATACATCCCCCCACCATTGCAAACCATACAGATTCTGTGGAAGCAGGTTATAGTAATTGTTTCCTCCCGGCATCAAGTCTTCCAGTGTGAAACTTTTCTTGTCTTGTGCCCATGTTACAGATGAAGCCATGATTAATAAGGCGATCAGATTGATTAATTTTCTCATAACTGTTTATTCTTCTGTCTTTTCCTTATTGTCGTCAAATTTACGGGGGCTGCTTTTGAAATTGTCGCGGCCTTCACGTTTGTCACCAAGTTGCGGTGTTCTCCTCTTTTGAAATCGCCACGTCTCTCACGTTTGTCATCAAAAGAGCGTCTTTCTCTGCGCTCTCCTCCTTTGTACTCTCCGTGTCCTTCACGTCTGTTGTCAAAACTACGATGTTCTCTGCGTTCTCCATATTCTACTTTTTCCGTGTTACGGTGCGGACGGATTTCTTCTCGGCGGGGCTTGAACTCCCGATCGGCATTTTCACTACGGAATTCTTTGAATTTGCCGTCGAATAATTGGTATTTGCGGAATTCGCATTCCAACGAACCGTTGAACAGGGGAATTTTTATAGAAGGCTTTAAACCAATCTGGTCAAAACATTCTTCACGGTAACTTAGTACCCATGCATCATTGCCGGTGAAAGAGTGTTTCAGACGTTCGCCTATCATTTGATACAGGCCCAGCAAGTCATTGGTTGAGATACGTTCTCCATAAGGAGGGTTGGTGATGATGATGCTTTTTTCTTTGGGTTGCTCAAATTGCTGGAACGGTTGGATTTTTAAGATAATTTCCTTGCTCAGTCCGGCTGCTTTCACATTGTGAGTGGCGATTTCATTTGCTTTCGGATTGTTGTCATATCCAAAAATTTTATGTGTGAACTCACGTTCCTGTGAGTCGTCATTGTAGATGCGGTCAAATAGTTCCTGATCAAAATCGTTCCACTTTTCAAAAGCGAACTCCTTGCGGAATACGCCGGGAGCGATGTTACGTGCTATCAGGGCGGCTTCGATAGGGATTGTTCCTGAACCGCACATCGGGTCTATCAAATCACATTCGCCTTTCCATCCGGTCATCAGGATCATACCGGCTGCCAGTACCTCATTCAAAGGAGCTTCTACGGCTTCCTGGCGATAACCCCGGCGGTGGAGTGACTCACCCGAGCTATCTAGTGACAGAGTACATTTATCTTCGGCTATATGGATGTTCAGTGCCACATCGGATGTTGATGCGTACCGAGGGGCGCTCTCCTGTCTTTTCACGGAAATAGTCCACAATGGCATCTTTTACTTTATAGGCCACGAACTTGGAGTGACGGAATTCGTTCGAGAAAACCACAGCGTCTACGGCAAAACTTTTATCTTTATCCAAGAAGTTTTCCCATGCAATGGTTTTGATAGCTTCGTAAACTTCGTCGCATTCTTCGCCTCAAAATGTTTAATGGGTTTCAGGATGCGGATGGCAGTACGCAGGCAGAAGTTTGCCTTATACATCATTTCTTTATCGCCCATAAAGGCTACCATGCGTCTTCCTATTTCTATATTGCTGGCTCCCAGCTCGGTGAGTTCTTTTGCCAGTACTTCTTCCAGTCCCTGGAAAGTCTTGGCGATTAGCTCGAATTCTTCCTTCATCTTAAATGATAATTACGTAATTTCAATTGATGGGACAAATTTAATGATTTTCTGTTTGCTAATCAATTATTTAGAGAATTAATCTGTCTGATGAAGCAAAAAAGAGGATGAAATCGGGACATCCGCTCTCTTTGCCGGGGTTCTTTATTTATCTTCAATTATAAAAAGTCTTTGAAAACGGGATTTGGTGTATCTTTGGAATAAATTGAAAAAATGTATCCGGCAATATAATTGTTATCCTATAGAAATAAATTCTACACAGGAATTTGCCATTTTTGCTGAATCAAGAAACTTAAATAGAAATCAGAATGAAAATGGAATTGACGAATGAGAAACGTAAAGGATATGTGGTTTGTGCTTTAATGATACTGGTCTCTTGTTTGTATTTGGTTTATCTGGGATACAGTCTATACCGTATGGGGCATGTTTAGGATAAAAATGAAACCATATCTGTATCGCACAGGTATGGTTTCTGTAAGAGAATTCTATGATTAATAGGTTGAGTGACTTTTATGCGAGTTCTTCTGCCAGATAGACTTCGTTTACTTCGCTGAAAAACTCATCGGCGATATCTGACAGGGTTTCCAATGCTTCTTCGGCAGTTTCACCGTAAGTGCAGCATTGGTGGTAGTCTGTTAAAAAGGCGTAATATTCCCCGTCGGGTGTACATTCTATCTGATATTCATTGCTTTTAAGTTTCATATATACCTCCTTTTTTATTGTACTGCAAATATCGTATTTACCTGTTACAGGAAGGTGTATAGGACGTTACTGTTTTATTAAAAAGTTTGCTGTCATACTACTTTTTGACCATTTTGCAATGTCAGCATCTCTTTAGGTATGCAGGCTTTGATTTTTTCTATCAGCATATTGAGCAGGGTATGACGAATGAAGTCTGTACGTGTCACTATGTAGATTCTCCGTGTGGGACGTGGCATGGCAAACGGACGCACCAGTCGTTTTTGTTCGTCATTGAGTTGCAATACGGCTAGTTCGGGGATAAATGTGATACCTTTTCCGCTCTCTACCATGCGCATGAAAGTTTCCATGCTTCCCAGCCGGTATGCAATTTGACAAGACTGGGCGGATTCCAATTGGCAGAAACGCATCAGTTGGTCGCGGAAACAATGTCCTTCGTCCAACAGCCACAACTGTTCACCGCTGACTTCGCTGGAACGGATCATTTCTTTTTTAAAGAGAGCGTTATGTCTTGAAACATATCCTAAAAAAGATTCATAATAAAGAGGTATGGAGTGGAAATGGGCCCCTTCTGCTGCTCCGGCAATAAGGACAGCTTCCAGTTCACCCGCTTTCAGTGCCTCCAGGCATTCTTGTGTTTTCATCTCTGTAACTCTGATGTCCAAGGAAGGGTATTCTTCCATTAGTTCGGGAAAGAAACGGGGTAGCAGGTAGGGTGCGATTGTAGGCAGGACTCCTATACGGAATATACCTCCTAACGAACATGCTTCTTCCTTTACTATATCTTTAATCAGATTGGCCTGGCGCAAGGTTATTCTGGCTTGTTCTATCACTTTCCGTCCTGTCAGTGTAGGTTGGACGGGTTGGGTGGTACGGTCGAATAATTTGGTGTTTAACTCATCTTCCAGCTTTTGTATCATGGCACTCAAGGTGGGTTGTGTTACATTACAGTATTCGGCAGCTTTGGCAAAGTGCCTTAACTCATCCACGGCAAGGATATATTCCAGTTGTTGCAGGTTCATAATTTTCAGCTTAATAGATTTTATCTATACAAAGATAGAAATTATCAGTTTGACACGCATTATTTTCCCCCTTATCTTTGCATCAGAGAAAAAAAATAAAAGTAATCAATTTAAAAATAAAAACATTATGAGAACATTAGATTATATCAAGTTAGATTCAGCGGCAGCTGCAAAGGTAGTAGAATCATTGCAACAATTATTGGCAGACTACCAAGTATTTTATGCTAATCTTCGTGGGTTCCACTGGAATATTAAAGGGCATGGTTTCTTTGTACTGCACAGCAAATTTGAGGATTTGTATAACAATGCAGCCGAGAAAGTGGATGAACTGGCAGAACGTATCCTGATGCTGGGAGGCGTCCCGAAGAACAAGTATAGCGATTATTTGAAAGTATCGAATATAAAAGAGGTAGAGGGTGTTACAAACGGTGACGAAGCATTGAACAACATTTTGGAAACTTACAGTCATTTCATCGTGGAGGAGCGTAAACTTTTGGCTGTCGCTTCACAGGCCGGTGATGAGGCTACTGTAGCGGTGATGAGTGACTATTTGAAGGAACAGGAAAAAATGGTGTGGATGTTGTGCGCATATGCTTCAAAGTAACCGTTGGTTTGCTTTAGTTTAGGAGAAAGGAGTATCAGAGTGTCGGTGCTCCTTTTTCTGTTTTTATTTGTCAATTTATGTTTTTCTTCAAATTATGGATTCCCCTCTTGTTTTAAGTATGTGTGATACTCTTCTGCAAAGAAGTGAGGAATCGGGCGATAAGCATATGCAAATTATTTCTTATTGTATTAAGCTGGATTATTTTTATTATAAGAATGATGAAGAGAATATATTGAAACAGACGGATGAGGTGAAGAAAGTATGTTTGAGGCTGGATAATTTAAAATATTACTATTTTGCATGGGGCGGCAGACTTATTACTTATTATTGATACAGGGAAAGGAATTCTTAAAGACAAGCATGATTTTGTATTTGAACGTTTTACCCAATTAGATGATTTTATGCGAGGACAGGATTAGGCTTCCTATCTGCCGGTTGCTGGCTGAGAAATTTGGAGGTTCTCTTGTGATTGATGCCGATTATACACAGAGATGCTGCTTTGTGCTGAGACTTCCGTGGTGCATAAAGAAGTTTCTGATCATAGATTACATGGATTTACACATATTTAAAACTTGATAAATTATGAATGTAATCCAAACTAATCTATGATGACAAAAGGTCTTTATTCGTCTTTGTTTTTTCGTTGTACGATACGTGATCCGGCAGGTACATTTTCTGTTACCCAAATATTACCTCCTACGGTAGCCCCCTTGCCAATAGTAACACGCCCTAAGATTGTTGCATTGGAATATACAATGACATCGTCTTCCAAAATAGGATGACGTGGAATGCCTTTAATGGGATTTCCATTATTGTCTAGCGGAAAGCTTTTAGCTCCTAATGTTACCCCTTGATAGAGCTTCACATTATTTCCGATGATGCTGGTTGCTCCGATTACTACACCTGTACCGTGGTCAATAGTGAAATGATGTCCTATTTGTGCCCCCGGATGAATATCGATACCGGTTTCCGAATGTGCCATTTCTGTAATGAAGCGTGGGATTAAAGGTACACCCAGTATTAACAGCTCATGTGCGATGCGGTAATTGCTGATAGCTCGGATAGCTGGATAGCAACTGATGATTTCACCAAAGCATGTGGCGGCGGGATCACCATAATATGCGGCTTCTACATCGGTAGCCAGAATGCGGCGGAGTTCGGGTAATTTATTGATGAAACGAGCTGCCAGCAAAGAGGCTGTTTCTCTGCACGGTTCATTGTCATCGGTTGCATTTTTACTGTTTTCTTGTCCGAAGCAAAGTCCTGCCAGAATTTGTTCAGTCAGCAGGCCGAACAGGGTTTCTACATTTACACCGATATGGTAGTTGATGGTATGGCTGTTAACGGTGGAATTACCAAAGTAACCAGGGAAGATAATGGCGCGTGCCAATTCTACTATCTTGTATAGGGATTTGGCAGATGGTAAAGGATCTCCATCTTTGTGTTGATGGAATAATCCTTTATAGGACTGGCTTTCAGATAATTCATCTACTGCCTGCGTTAATATGTTCGTGTAATTGAATGTAGTCATGAATTGAATGTTTTGGAAGGACAAAAGTAAGTAAATTCTATATTATTGCCAATAAATAGAATGAATATTGACTTTAATCCTTTATTTTTGCAGAAAAAGGGAATATTTATGGTAAATAAGAAAAATCCATTTGCTTTTAAGGCGAAACAGGAAACTAAAAAGAAGTCCGGTGGCAAACGGATCGGTAAATCCAAGCCGGATAAAGCGAATAATCAGTTGAATAGAAGAGTGAAGTAAATGAAACTATTGTCTTGTTGTAGGGAAAGATCCAGTCTGCCCCTACAACAGGATGTTAATCTTTATTTCTCGATCAAAGCGAAATCAAGTTGCTTTTTCTCCAGATTGGCGCGGGCCACTTTAATGGTAACCGGATCTCCCAAACTGAATTTTTTGTGATGCCGGCGCCCCGTCAGACAATAGTTCTTTTCATCGAAATCATAATAATCATCACCAAGGTCACGCATGGGAACCATACCTTCGCACTTGTTTTCGTTCAATTCCACATAAAGTCCCCATTCGGTAACTCCGGAAATGACTCCATCGAACTCCATGCCCAAACGTTCACCCATAAACTCTACTTGTTTGTATTTTACAGAAGCACGTTCTGCATTGGCGGCGATTTGTTCCATTTCAGAACTATGGTCGCACAACTCTTCGTATTTCGTTTCCTGTACCGTACGTCCTCCTGCCAGATAGCGGGTGAGCAGACGATGAACCATCATATCCGGAAAACGGCGGATAGGTGAGGTAAAGTGAGTATAATAGTCAAATGCCAGACCATAGTGGCCAATATTATGAGTGGAATAACGGGCCTTTTGCATGGCACGCAAGGATACGGTTTCCACCAGATTTTGTTCTTTCTTATTCTTTATGTCGTCCAGTAAACGATTGATGGATTTGGATATCTCTGTTTTGCTACCCGATGTACGTATCTTATATCCGAAGCGATTGATAAACCAATTCAAGTTCTCCAGTTTATCGGGGTCCGGAAGGTCGTGGATACGATAAGGGAATACTTTGGCTTTCTTGTTTTTAGGTACTTTACCGATTCTTTCGGCAACCGTGCGGTTGGCCAACAACATAAATTCTTCTATCAACTTATTGGCTTCTTTGGATTCTTTGAAGTAGACACTGAGTGGTTTGCCGGTTTCGTCTATCTCAAATTTCACTTCTATGCGGTCAAAATCAATAGCACCGGCAGCAATCTTTGTTTACGCAGGATTTGTGCCAGTTTGTTCAGCTCCAGAATTTCTTCTTTGTAGTCGCCTTCACCCGTTTCAATCACTTTTTGCGCCTCCTCATAGGTGAAACGGCGGTCGCTCTTTATAATGGTGTGCACGATGCGCGAGTCTTTCACCTCTCCCTTTTCATTCATATTGAAAATGACGGAGAATGCCAGTTTCTCTTCGTCGGGGCGGAGGGAACAGATGAAGTTACACAGCCGTTCGGGCAACATGGGGATGGTACGGTCTACCAGATAAACGGAAGTAGCGCGCTTTTCAGCTTCTTTGTCGATAACGCTTCCTTCTTTTACGTAATGAGTAACATCGGCAATGTGCACGCCTACTTCCCATAGTCCCGGTTTGATGAGACGGATGGAGAGCGCGTCATCAAAGTCCTTTGCATCTTTGGGGTCAATGGTGAAAGTTGTTACATTGCGGAAATCTTCACGTTCTGCATAGTCCGCTTCGGAAATCTCTGCCGGAATCTTTTCGGCAGCGGTTTCTACATTCTTAGGATATACGTAAGGTAAACCGAATTCGCCAAAATGGCATGCATCTCAGTTGTGTTTTCTCCTGCTTTTCCCAAGATATCAATGACTTGTCCTATCGGATTTTTTGCCTCTTCGGGCCATTCTACAATTTTCACAACCGCTTTGTCCCCATTCTTTCCACCTTTCAGCTTATCTTTCGGGATAAAAATATCATTTGCCAGGGTGCGGTTCTCGGTCAGCAGGAAGGCGTAGAATTTCTCTACTTTCAGTGTACCGACAAAAGTATCATTGGCACGTTCCAGAATTTCTATCACTTCACCTTCCGGATTCCGATTCTTACGTTTGGCAAAGAGGGCTATTTTTACTTTGTCATTATTCATGGCATGTGCCGAATTACGTTCGGCTATGAAAATAGTTTCTCCACCATCATCGGGGATGAAGGAGTTCTTGCCGTTGCTTTTACGCTGAAAGACGCCAGTCATAATCAGGCCGTGGTCGTTCAGTTTGTAGTGTCCTTTTTCTACTTCTTGCAGAAAATCATCCTCAATCATTTCAGTAATGATGTCGGCACAAAGCATTTTAAGCGGATGTGTAGTGAGGTTCAGACTGCTTGATAATTGTTTCAGACTGAATGTTTCGTTTGGTTTGGTGTGGAATAAGCTTATCAGTCGTTCAGACATTTCGCTTTTTTTCATACGTTTC
>ENA-OQER01001432-OQER01001432.1-human-gut-metagenome-genome-assembly--contig:-NODE-1432-length-11397-cov-2.101420_pt1 | contig 11397 bp, 23 predicted proteins | sample MGYA00242797_ERZ504639 | MGnify/ENA primary metagenome ERZ504639 (study PRJEB26092, sample SAMD00036306) | human gut metagenome | host: Homo sapiens | study: EMG produced TPA metagenomics assembly of...
TCATTGTTTTTACCTCCGTTAAGTTCAGTTTAATTGTCTAAAATATAGTCCAGCTCTTTTTCTACGTTTCCTTGCTCGAACTGAAACATGATTCTTTCCCATTCTCCGCATCTGCACCGCTCTAATAAAGTAAAATAGTCATTTCTGCAACTATCTAAATATGTCTGTTTAACAGCTTCTTTACACTCTGTAATTGTTACATGTTGCTCACTATCACTTTTATTATGCTGCGTAATTAATCTGTACTTCATATCTGATACCTCCCTTAAATTCTAAATTTAACGTTTCTTATCAAATTCCTGTGATAAATTCTTTCTACTCTGGTTTACTGGCATTTCATTGCATAATACCTCACATCCTGTACACTTTAATGGGCATTGCTCATAAGTGATTTTTCTAATTTCCGTGTTATCCATATCACAATATTTCATGGTTTCACTCCTTAAATTCTAATGATGTGTGCGATCAGGACATTTATAAAGGCACATGCCTCCATTCCTGACCTGTAAATAGCACTCGTTATAATATCCACATTTTTTATCTTCTTCGCTATTCAATTCGTCTTTTGCTGTGTTTTCAAAATCTTCCATTTTCGTTCCTCCACTAAAAAATTCTAAGTTAACCAACACATACAACGGCAACTACAGAATTCTTTTTCAGTCCATTATCCTTGCAAAAATCATTCCAAAAATCTTGCAATTCATTTTGTGCTGTTGATGCAGCGTTAACTGTAAATTCTGTTTCCATTATGTCTTTATTTTCCATGTAGCTTATCTGGTATGTTGGCTTATATTTTTCTGCGCATTCCCAGATCCTTTTCTTAAATGCTTGCTTTATAGTCGCCATCTTCAACACTCCTCTGTTCTAACTTCTCACTATGCTCAGTACTTCTTACATTTCCGATATACTTCCGGATCAAATTTCTAAGTTTACATATCGAACATGCTTATTTGTCCGGGTACATCATTGCTCTGCATCCACCATAAATATACTTCCTCTCCGCACGTCCACTTTGTGTTCTTTCCTCGGAATCTCCTCATTTCAAGCATCCTATCAAATGCTCTTATATATGCAGTTTTATATTTGGGGAAATCATATATTTCCCGTTCTCTCTGACATTTTTTTGCCAGAGGACAGGCTATACACCCAAGTCTATCATATCCCCAGGAATACATCTCACAAACCGATATATTTTCGCCATTGATAACGTTCCATATATCCGCTGCTTTCCAGTCAATAATTGGATTAACTACAGTTTTAGCTTTCATCTGGCAGCTTTCAAATAAACGTCTCGTATCGTCATTGTCTGTTATAAGCATTTTTTCATCAGAAACGCCTATGCTTTTATTCGCTGTCTTTCCGAGGACTTCAAATGCACTCCTACTGCTTCTCGCCGAGCTTTCTTCCCATCTAACACCAGTGGCAATCATCCGGTTTGCATTTCCACCTTCTTTCAATTCTGAACAGCAATACCGAACAACCCTCGTTGGTGGCATCAACTTTATAGGAATCAAATTCCACATCGTCACTCGCTGCCCGTTTCCCTTATCATGATAATCTACAGTACACTTAACACCTTTCAATTCTAATCTTCTGAATGTTTCTCTTATATGGTATACCGTAGGTGGCGCATCTACTGTGGTATGTGAATTATGACCTCAAACGGTATTCCGCTTTGCTCAAATAACCACAGTAATGCATCCGAATCTTTTCCTCCAGAATATTCGCAAACAAGAGGTTTTCCATAATGTGATATGGACATTTCGCTTGCCAGTTTCACACGGTCTATTGATCTTCTAATAAAATCTTCCAACACGCCACACTACATTTATCCGTGTGGTAAATTTACAATCTGCCTTATAGTCTTTGGGAGTTATTACCGCTGGCCGTTAGCCTTTTCTGGGGCGATACCTAAGCAGCGTGTTAATAGCTGCTATTTCTCAGGCGAACCATGACATTCCATTCTGGCATTTATCAATTTTTACAACCCGGATTCTGATTCCGGGAAACCTCGTTTCACGAGGATAAGTGTTATTCCTTTCTCATAAACATGTCTTTTATCATAGTTATCACCTAAATTCTAATTTTCGCAGGATGGGATGATAATATAATCATCTTCGCCAACATCCTCTTTTTCAGTTCCATTCCAGTCAATATCTTGTTCATCGAAGCTTTCCTCATCTGCTGGAGTCCCAAGTGGACAGGAAAAGCAAAAACAACAACCTTTTCCTTTCTGCTTTTCCTCCTGTTCTGGATGCGTACAGCCATATCCATTATTAACGTCTGAATTGCTATCAAAATAATTGCAACCTCCTACGAACGTGTCAAATGGTACTGCTTTTCGTTTAAATGTCATTTTCATTCTCCTTCTTGGTTAAAATTCTAATACTGTTAACATAGTTCTTTTTCCTTTTTCATCAATTTCTTTCTTGGTTTTTTTAATACTTTTCGGTAAGCTCTCCTTCTGCTAACAACCACTAATTCACTTTTATTTTCGTACAATATTAGCCAGCTGTCCGGTATAAGTCCTCTCGACTTTAAAAATATTCTTTCCTCATTTGTCGGTTCTCTTCTTTTATATTCTCTTTTTAACATGTCTCCTCTCCTTTATTTTTCACTAACTGCTTGTCGTCAAACCATTTTATCGTGCCACCGCCAAACTTTACTTCCGGCTGTATGATAATGCTTTTTCCTATATGTTTTACTTCACCGTTTTTTATTGCAGTGAAAAAATGCAATGTTGTTTTATCCATGTTTTCAATACCTCCGCTAAAGTTCAGTTTAGCTTATTTATAATCTTCAAATTTTTTCACAGCGGCAAAGGCAAACCTTGAATTTACCCACCGTTGCATACGCTTTAAATCATCTTTTGGTTGTAGCTTGTATTTATCATAAATCATCACGTATGGGCTGTATCCAAGATCCCGGAGCGTATATATTCGCTCCAAATCCTGCTCTATAGTAGAATTAAATCCACACAGAACGTATACTGTCATTTTCCTATGATCCCATCCGGTAAGTTGTTTAAACATTTCAAATTGCGGAACAATCTTATCTTTATCTTCATACCGGTCCCATGCGAAATGTATCTGTTTAATCTTCATCTGCCGAATGTATTGTACTTTTTCCTCTGTCATGATACGAATATCACATCCTTGCGAAAAATCCACCCACGCCCCGCTGTCAATGAGCTGTTGGCTCAGTTCTTTCCAGTTCTTACAGGCAAACATATTCGGATCAAGCAGTACTATGTTTTTCTGCCCGTTCCAAAATTCGGACAAATCCGCAACTTTTACGGAACATTTCCCCTCTTTTTTTGCAACGATACAGAAATCACATCCGCGCGGGCATCCTCTCGTCAGAAACCCATATGCTGTATCTTTACACAAATCCGGGTAAAGGCTATAGTCCGGGTAAATATGCTCAATCTCTGTCGGCAATGGATCTCCGCCAGAAGGATAATTATAGCCGGTTCCGCCTTTTATTATTTCGCCGGCGCATACCGGATGTGGATAATCTGATGTAAAGGTAAATACTTTGCTCATATATACCTTGTCCGGCGGATTTATCCACGCAGTCAACGGATCATACCATTCTACCGTATCGCCCTGCTGTTTATGCCACGCTGACAGCTTCATGAGTGGTAAGCTTGGAAAGTGGTGATTATCAACATCTATCAGTCCTATTCTCATTACTACCTCGCTTAAATTCTAATTTTCAGCTGTTTCCATTTTGGAAATAACTCAGTTTATTTTCCCAATCACTTTGTTCTGGTTCAACCTCTTTCCATTCCATTGTGCACATAGTTTTCCTTTCCTCCAATTCTTCCTGACTGTATTTCCGATAGCTGATTCCGTAATTTGTGAATCCACCGGATTGATATGTTATGCATCGTGACATTTCATACCCCTCTTTCAGTTTAGGCAGCTAAATATCCACCTAAATTGTCCATGCTCTTCCATCTGATTCTTTCGATTACTAAAACATAGTATTCTTTATCAGGTTCAGCACCCCATTCTTTTCTTCCAGTTCTCTTTTCCAAGTGACAGTCCGCAATAAATGCAGGAACTTTATAACCATATCCATTCGTGAATCGCACCTGTGCTTCTGCATAATCCAATGGAATATCGTCAACCATGTTAAATATCTTGTTCAATCGTGTCGTGTAATATGGCTTGACATCTCTATATTCCTCTCTTTTTTCGCCTGTAAGAATCATATAGAACCATTTCTTTTTTATAGGCAATACCAACATTCCATTTCCTCCTGTAAATTCTAATTTAACTGCTTATTCATTGCGCAACGGCATTCTTCCACTGTTCCGATTGCGTGATACTTCTGTATTTCTTCAAGTGCTGCAATTGCCATTTGTAAAGCACAGCTGCATTCGTCAGACTCTACTCTCTGAAAATTTAAAGCATCATTCAAAAATTTGCATTTTTCAATTGCCTCTTTCTCTGTCATCCTCGCACCTCCATCAATTCATTAAATTTTTTAAAACATCTGAGTTGTTTCCATTATGGAAATAGCTCACATCAAAAGTTTCTACAATCCTGCTGCCACCTTTCCAACACGCATGTTGTCTACACCACTCCTTATCTCCTTTTCGTACACGGAGTGCTCATATCTGCCTCATGCATACAAAATTCGCATGCAATGCCATATTCTCCGCTGAGTAATTTTTTTAATATCTTCCTGTGCTGCTGCAAGCCTGCGCTTATATCTCTTAATGCTTTTCATATTTCTCCTTTCCTCCGGAAACAGCAGGTATGTTTCCGGAAGCTCCTAAATCAACTGGTTACTGTGATATATTAATCAAAGTTGGAAAATTCCATTTTTTATAAACAAGCTCGTCCTCATTCCAGTCCAGATACTGCTGCATAAGGTGTTCTTTCATGATTTCTAACATCTCCGGCCGAAGTCCGAGGTTGCCATTATCCAGCAGTCCGTGGTGAAACCTGCATCCGAGTACGCCGTTTTTCTCTACTCCGAGACCGCCCTGGCTCTTATTTATGTAATGCATGATGTCCGGTATCCCTAAGAGCATTTCTGATCTGCATTTATCCATGTGGTAACCAAGCTTACAGAAAATACATTTTGTTTACCGTCCCCTCTCTGCGATCCGGTAACAGGTTTCTTTTGTGAAATTGTAATTAATCTTGTTCTTTTTCTTTTCATCTCTTCACCGCCTGCTGCATCCGCTCGATCTCTTTCTGGTATTTTCTCTTTAACCATGGCTTTGGCATCCGCATCCATACGGACCAGATGAAAAGCCTGATCCTAAACATCATCCTCATCGGCATCTCCTTTGACCAGTTCCTGTAATGTGTCTTTTAAATATTCAACACGATCTAATATGGCAGCCAGCATTCCCTGTGGTATCGTATATTCCCAGTCATTTAGGGTTAAGCGGATAGCTTCAACCGTTCTCTTGGCATCCTCAATGATCTGCTTGTCTGTTTTCTTTTCCGGCAAATATTCCGGGTGGTTCATGATGTCGTCCTGTCCCGGTATCTGCTCCTCTGGTACGTTTTCTCCCTGTTCTGATACGCTTTCTTCCGGTTTTGAAACGTTTTCCGGTAAATTTACAACATTTTTGTTAGTTTCGTTGTCATTTATAACGGATTCTGTTACATTTTCCTCTGTATTCTTCGGATCCGGCTTTGGAATCTCCGGATCAATATCATGAAGTGTCTGCTCTTTCGGTGGTTCTGCTGCCTGCTGCACATCATCCTTCTTTTTGATCGTTGAGATAACTTTGCTCTCTTTTCTAGGTGCTGATTTCGGTTGTACCGGTGCAACTTGCTTTTCTTCCGGTAATTTTTCACCATATTCCTTTTCCCAGGATTCTCTCCATGTTCCTGCTGCATGCTGATCTTCCCAAATGCTTTTTCAATATCCTCTTTGCTATATACCTCGTTCCGGCTCGCATCACGCAGGTTCAAAAGCTTCACTTCATCACTGTTTTCTGTGATTGCAAGCATGTGTGCACCTGCTCCCGGAATACGGACCGTGTAGACTGCTTTTTCATTCGGTATGAGGTTCTCAATGAAATGTTTTCCTGTCTCCCCATTCTCGAGACTAGAAGTCCACAGCTTTTCATAGATTTCTGGTGCATCCTTTCCAAGCTGATACACAGCTTTTTCAAGGTTTGTGTCAAGTGCCTGCTGCACACTGTCCTTTTCTTCCAGCATGACCTCAATATCTGTGGTCTTTTTTTCCTCGTCCACGTCTTCTTTAAGCTGCTGGATCTCTGACTTGCTCAGATCCGGTGTCAGTACCTCGTTTACTTCATCCGGCAGCGACAGCATGATCGATAATTTGGCATATCCAAATCCCTGATATTCTGCTTTGAGTTCCGGTGCGTATCCGCCCTCGGAGAACTTATCATTGATGTTCATGAATCTGGATACCTGCGTCTTATCGATCCCGTATTCTGCCTTTGCAAATTCTACGACATTCTGATAGCCGGATTCCGCTAAAATTCTGGTATCGCGCGCCACTTTTAACAGATATCCGATACGGACAAATCCCTCCGCGGTCTTTTTTAACTCTGTGTCAAGCTCCTGCTTGTATTCTGCATAATTTCTGTATTCGATCACTTCGTTCATCACATTGCCTCCATAAAATCATTTTCCAGTGCATCCACCAGCAAGGTTCCCTGTAATCTTCCATGCCAGATCAGCTTCTTTTCTTCTCTTAACTGCTTATATCCATCTTTTCTTGCCTTGTCGCTCTTTTCTGCCAGTTTTTTATCTTCTGCCGATAGATTTTTCTTTACCCACTGCTGCCACTTTCTCAAAAACGGAAGTGCATCATCAAGATCTTTATATGCCTCATTCAGCACTGACTTTTTCTGTCTTATATTTCCTCCCGGCTCAATCTCCAGCGTGTACCACGGTACATCCGGTCTTGCTGCCCTTCTCAGGAACAGCAGGTATGTTTCCCTGATATCCATTCTCTGAAAATAAATATCACATGTGTGAATACAGTGCTTTAATACAATTCCTTCCTCGTAAATGTCCTTGATACTTTTTGGAGCAACGATACAGTACCTGCCTTCACTGTATTCATATTTTGTAAGTTCTCCGGATTCTACCAGGCTCTTGGCATTTTTGAATTTCTTTTCCTTTTCCCGGATCTCTTTTGCTGAATCCTTAAGTGATATCCTCGCCACCAGTTCATTGTGTGCCACTGTGAGGTCTTTCGGTTTTAAAAGCAGTTCTACCGTGCAGTCCATTTTCATTTTCTGCATCATGTCCACATAATCGCACCAGTCACTCCACAGATAACACATATTCTCTTTTCTTCCAAGTGATCTTCTGTACTCCTGCTGTTTTCTCAGATAGTTGCAGACTTTGTGTATTGACAGATATTGAAAAGGATTTTTGCGTTTTGTGTCTTCCGGGTAGATGTCTGCCTCGCATAAGGTCCTGATGTCCTCATCCTGGTATATGGTGTTATTTCTCTTTTCTTCCTGCAGCCACTTTAAAATCTTTCCGTCCCCATTTATATCCTTTAGTCTTTTTAACCTCCCCTTATCAATGCAGAGCATCTTTCCAAGTTCATGTGCATTTTCATTTTTCTGTGTTTCTTTGTACGCCCAGTCGCTCAATATATATTTTCCAAGCTCTGTAAGTCCTGCTTTCATGCACATTTCTATCAGCGGTCTCTTTTTCTCCATCACCAGATAACGCCCTACATCCTCTGAACATCCACTTTTTACTGCAATCGGATATGATGACTTTGAAGTTTTGAAAACACTCGAAATATTTCTTGTATATATTCTCGTATCATCTGTTTGGTATAAAATCTATATTTATCGCATACCAGCATGTTCTCCGTCTCTTATACTCTCCGTATTTCATTAGGTTTTGATTTCGTTTTCCCGTACAATCTGTCTGTGTGTCTCTATTTCCCAGAATTTACACTCATTTACATTTTTAGTGTCTTTTACATCCCTTCGCCCTGCTACAAACCTGCGCTGGATAAGTCCATCTTTATACCGCTGGATGCAGGTAAACGCTTTGCCTCTCGTTCTTATGTCGTTTCTTTTTCTTGCGCGTGAGATATAAGTTACAAGCTTATGGCATACCTGGCATTTTCCCTGCATATTGTGTTTTGGCATTATTTTAAGTGGCACTGTCTTCAGACATGATGTACAGTATCCCGTCTTTACCCCCTGCACCCTTATAGTAGATAAAATTGCTTCCATCAAATCCGTTGTGCCGATACCAGTCTCTAAAACCTTTCGGTGGTTCTCCTATCGGTTTCATTACTTCATCCCACTTATCTATCTGCTCATTTATCCTCTTATCTTCCCGTCTTCTTTTACAACTCTGCTGCCATTCCATAATCCCGGCGCTTCCTGCATGCTTGGTTTTAAGCAGTTTTTTTATCGTATATATGCCTCCAGCATTAAAATACATGTATGTATCGTATTTTCTGTTATACCAGTAGCCTTCTTCCAGATTATCGATCATCGCTGTGCGCCACTTATACGTTCCGTCTTCCTGTCTCTCTCTTGTGATATAGCCTTCTCCCTCATAATTGATGAAAATATCCCATTTAGGTTTTAAGATATTCTTCTCAATATCCTCCCTGGTGCAGATTGAGACTTTTAATATTCCGTCTAACTGCTGGCATCTTGCAGCCAGCCAGTACTTGTATTCATGTACTTTTTTAGACCAATCTTTCTTTTCGCCCGGCATTTTCAATGCATCTATCATGCTCTTTGTCGCGTTCAGTGTCCGGAGCTTTTCCAGTTCTTTTTTATTCATTCTGCCACCTTCCCATCTACGCCATAAAATACATTTTCTTCAATTCCGTCCGTTCCCACCTCAAATACTCCGGCGTCTGTTATCTCTCCATTGCTGTCTTCTTTGGCAATGTAAGCATATCGCCCTTCTTTCCCTTTGCCTTTGGGTGTTTTCCTCTTACGAGCACATGACCTGTCCCTGCCGCATTTCCATTGTTTTTTCTTACAACTGAATCATCTTCTGCTTTTGGATGCTGCGACATCCAGATAAGTCCTCTCGTGTACATCTCTGTTTTTGATATCTCTCTCAACAGAGTGATCTCCGGTGCTGATATCCTGCTGTTGACACCATCCTCGTCAATGTTTCCTCCAAGTTCTACCAGAAAATAACGGTCATCCGGCTTATCATAATAACTCAATACTCCCAGCGGGTTATCTGTTGCGTGGAATCCGTCCCGTCCGCAGTGTGCACTTTCTTCTGTATACTTCACTCCCTGCTTATACTGGAATGTTCCTTTTCCCATTGTGCAGGTGAGATCACTATGAAATCCTTTATAAGCAAGCATCTTTTTATTCTCCTAAGTAATATTTTCTGGCTATATCTCTTACCTGTGCCCTGTTTGGTATGCCAAGGTAAAGCGGACCTCTGAAATTTTCCAGCTTTCCATTATGATTTACTTTTGTAATCTTAATGATTTCATCATTTACCTGTACCTTGTTCTCGAAAGCAAACTGTATCAGCTTCGCCATGCATTCTTTTAAACTTTTATCCTTTTTTCTGACTGCTGCACATAAAGCTTCATTTTCTACACATTCTTCTGCCACAGTATCTTTCCAGTCTTCCATGATGCCTGCAATCTTTAATTCTTCACTTTCAACCTTCAGTTTTCCGATTGCTGCCATCTGCTTGCTCGCCAGTTCTTCCACGTCTCCTGCTGCATAATCCTCTGCATCATACTCACTCAGACCATTTTCCACTGCCAGCACTTGAGGCTCTCAAGGTCTCCCTCTTCCTTTAATCCCTCTGCGGTCATGTTCAATTCTTCCACGGAGTCAAATTCTCCAAATCTCTCAAATAATTCCATATCTATCTCTCCTTCATCTTGATTTCTTCCCGTAAGCTCTCGGTATAAGCGTTTCTCTCATTCAGTAAAATCCTTATGAGATTCCCCTGCATCAACCTGTCCAGTTCCTGCCACTTATCCCTGTTTTTTATCTCGTGACCGTCCGACCTCGTCCAGTCGTTCTGTTTCCAGCGTTTTACATACTCTGCATCCTCATATCCGTTATAGATGTACTTGGATTCCGTTTAGACGGTCAGTATACATTTTTCCCGCATCCGGTGTAGTGCCATGATAAGGGATTCTAAGGTCGATCGGTTCTCATTCATCTGTTGCACCGGTACAACTTCCCTTATCACCGCCGGGTACTTGCAGTTTTCCTTATAGTATTCAAGCGCATATCCTATATGTCCGTCCTGCTGCCATCTGCCTCTGATCCCGGTCACTATGTAAATGCTCACTTCCTTCATCCGCTGTCACCTCTTTTCAATGGTTTTATCCTTACCTCCGTGTAACGCAGATAAGATAAGCCCGTGTATTTATTCACACCGCACACCACGCTTTCCGGATCAATGTAATATCCCGGTGTCGGCTCTGGTCCATTTTTTATGATTTTTCTGACCGTCCATCTGTAATACTTTTGTCTCTCCGGTTCTTTTGTGACCAGATTCTTTGAACATGAATATGTGGAACATTCTTTTTTCTCTTCTGGTGTGAATAGTGATAACTGCTCGTACCCATCCTCGTTTTCGTCCGGCAGTGGTTTTGTAATATAATTTGCCAGACGTCGGAAATCTCCATCCTCATACAGCAGTGTGAAATTCACATACCCGTGTTTCTTCCAGTACCTCTGGATCAGTTCATCTGTTGTCGGCTCTCCACGTATCTTATTCACTACAATGTGTATATGTATTCCGCCTTTTTTCCTATCTCGATACGCATGATCCATAAAAGCTGTTTCCCCCTCTTTTTGTACGCCCTTCTCATGTTCTGCCAGAAATTAGTCATTATCTTTTTTATCTCCTGCAATGACATCCTTGTGCCCTCTGGGAAAGTCAGTGTTGTCCAGAGATCTCCTTCGTAGAAATTCCATCTGATCTTTCTCCATACTTCTCTCTCTTTCTTCCACTGGTTCTGTTTTTTGATCTGCTCCGGGGTGGCTTTCTTCTTTTTCTGCCTCTTCTCTCCCTTTGCTCCGTATTTTCCCTCCCATTTGTACTCAATGTCATTGCTGTTTAAAAACTCATATGTGTCCTTCCAATACATGTCTACCTCTAAATGTTTCTAAGTTTAATATACTTATATTGTTAAATAGACCGGGTGAAAATCCCCGTTTTCCTTGCATTTTCAGGCTTTTTGTGGTAATATAATTACAGAGTTTATGTGTGTGAAAACAAAACTCCTGCGATTAAGAAATGGCCGTTTCTTAATCGCTTTTTCTTTTTACCAATTGCCATGACATCCTCATACGTCATGCGCTGCATGTCAAAGCCTCTCCTGATGCACTCAAACCCTGCTTTAATATATTTTTCTTCATTGAACAGTCCTTCTATCGGTTCATCCGGCTGCCTGTCGCCA
>ENA-OQER01001433-OQER01001433.1-human-gut-metagenome-genome-assembly--contig:-NODE-1433-length-11391-cov-3.116921_pt1 | contig 11391 bp, 15 predicted proteins | sample MGYA00242797_ERZ504639 | MGnify/ENA primary metagenome ERZ504639 (study PRJEB26092, sample SAMD00036306) | human gut metagenome | host: Homo sapiens | study: EMG produced TPA metagenomics assembly of...
ATATGCAAGGTTCCAGGCATCGAACATCACAGCGGTCATTTTGTTGGCTCTGTATCAATTTCTGGAGGAAACTATAACCTGTTCAATTGACTCTACCAAAGATAAGATCTCTGCCAATCTGCAGACTTTTTAGAAGCCCGCGTTTTAGACGTGGAACCTAAAACCGCTCTTTTAGTGATCCGGCGTATATCCTATTATAAAGATACACCGGGTAAGTATCGACCATGTACGTATCATCGGCAGCCAATATGAAGCCGAAATCTCAGGAAAAGGAAGGAGCAAATAATATGCACCTTACAGAACTTGCAAGAAAAACCGACATTAGCTGTGTCCAGGCATTTCACACCCGCGATGAGATCGACGCCATGATAGAAGCAGCCATACATTGCCGCTTTGCTGCTGCTTTTACACTGCCCGCTTTTTCATCCTATGTGGCAGAAAAACTTGCCCCTTATCCGGATATCCATGCCGGTGGTGTCATCAGCTTTCCCGGAGGCGGGGATACTACCAGCCAGAAATACAGACAGGCAAAAGAACTGTATAAAGCCGGATGTGAGGAATTGGACATGGTTATGAATTTAACAGCTTTAAGAAGCCATGAAGACCAATATGTACTGGAAGATATTGCTGCTGTCCGTGAAGCAGCAGGCAAAGATATCTTAAAGGTCATCATCGAAGCTCCCCAGCTGACAGGAGAAGAGATCCATCGTGCTGTAAACCTATGTATTCAGGCCGGAGCAGACTATGTAAAGACCAGCACCGGCTGGTATCCTTCCCACCCATCTGTCCTCTCCCATATACAACTTATGTCAGATGCAGCAAAAGGGCGGATTAAGATCAAAGCCGCTGGCGGGATCAGGACTTAGAAACCATCCGTGCTATGGAAAAAGCCGGATGTGACCGTTTTGGCATTAGTATCTCTTCTGCTTTAAAATTGTTTCATGACCTTTACTGACGATCCCTTATCTGCTTTAAAGATACCTTTTAATAACTTTTCTGGCATTTGTTCTAAAAAGGTGCCTGAAACATTGTGAAATATGCCTATAAAGTATCCATTGATTTTATGACCTTTTAGTGATATATTTTAACTATCAGATGATATTTTTTAACAAACAAAACTATATAACGCATCACTGAAAGGAGAACATTATTTATGAAGGGTTATGCAATGTTAAAAATCGGAGAATCTGGATGGATTGAGAAAGATCGTCCTGCATGTGGACCAATGGATGCCATCTGTAAGCCATTAGCAGTTGCCATCTGCACCTCCGATGTGCACACTCTCTGGGAAGCGCTATCGGCGACCGTCACAACATGATCTTAGGACACGAGTGCTGTGCAGAAGTTGTTGAAGTTGGTTCTATGGTAAAGGATTTTAAGCCTGGCGACCGTGTATTAGTTCCTGCTATCACTCCTGACTGGAACTCCTTAGAGGCTCAGGCCGGCTACTCCATGCACTCAGGCGGCATGTTAGCAGGCTGGAAATTCTCCAACTTCAAAGACGGCGTATTCTCTGAATATTTCCATGTAAATGATGCAGACGGAAACCTGGCACTACTGCCATCCAATATCAGCCCAACCGATGCATGTATGCTGTCTGATATGGTTCCGTTTTTGACACTGGTACTGATCGCCCAGGACGGAATCTCCGTGTATTTCACACGAATATCATGTTTGCCCTGAATATTGGTAAACGTATAACTGTCTTTCGCATTTTCAATATTGATGCTTGTTCCGTCAATCCAGATGCTGCTCAGTTCATAGTGTTTCTTTGGTTTATAAGATACCGTCCAGTCTTCATCCCGGTAAACACTCGCTGTCTCATCAATCTTACCGTCAATCACCTTTGTTTTTATCTTATACTGTGGAATTTCTGCAAAAATCGCCTGCACCGAATGATTACCGGACACCGCACGGAACGTGTATTCTGTCTGTTTCGGATCACTTTCTACCTGTTCTCCGTCTACGATCAGCTGTGACAGCTCATAATGTTCATTCGGCTGAAAATTTACCTGATAGTCGGTTCCGCCCTCCACCGTCTCCTCACTGGCACTGATCGTTCCGTTTTTTGCCGATGCAGTGATGTCATAAGCTGCACGCAGCGTTGCCACATAAAGGCGGACTCTTCTTGGATTGCTAATCCCCACACCAAGCATAATTTTGCCCGGCTCGATCTCACAGAGGGATTCGATTTCCTTTTTCTCATCATCGCCCGGAAGATCCGCATAAAACGTATTCAGATATTCTCCCTGGGAAAGGGAATAGATACAAAATAATTATCTACTTTACTCTCTCCGTCATAACACGGCGAGATAATATAATCCCCTGTCACACAGAAATCCTGATACGTTGATCCTGGCGGTTTGGTTCTCGGAGCATGATTTTCAGAATCTCGAAATCCGAGTTCATCAGACGGAACTTACTTCCGTTTCCGCCTGATACCACGTACTGATCGGTACTTTCCAGATACTCGATCCCGCCGAAATTCTGCCCGCTGGAGGACTGAAAGGTCCGTTTCCAGTGCAGTGTATCCGCATCTACCACATAAATATTGCCTTCATTTTCCTTATCCAGACATGGTCCCGGCATCACGTAGATCTCATTGGTCTTACTGTTGTAAGTCATGCCGTTTCCATGCTCATAATCTCGTTCCGTTACTTCAAACGCATAACTGTAATCGTCTTTGTTAAACGCGATCAGCGTATCCGGGATTGCTTCCGCTGCTGCCCCGTTGATCAGACATACAATATACTTGTCCGTAACACAAATAGACTGGGGCCATCCTCTTGCTGAAGAAGTCTCCAGCTCACCGATTGCCTCCCAGTCTGCATAGATCAGATCTGATGCATCATAAATATCTGCATGAACGCTCAGCGGATGACATACCCCCCATATCACTCCGACTATCATGCAGTACCATATACAGAATCGCAACATTCTGCACAGGTTCCCCTTATTTTTTTCATTTCTCGGTAACACCGCCTTTATTCAATCAAATACACGCAAAACCTGATACGTGAATTTCTTTTGCTTCACGAGTATAGCACATTTTTACACTCAATATCAAGTATTCTGCTTTTCTTTACAACTTTCTGCTTTTATGTTACACTCTGTTTAAGATTTGGGTGAACGCAATTTCCCCAGGATAACGACTATATCATAACCAAAGGAGTATACTATGTACGATTACCTGATTGTCGGTGCCGGACTGTTCGGTGCCGTTTTGCTCATGAAGCAAAAAAACATGGAAAATCCTGCCTTGTTGTAGAAAAGCGAAATCACATCGCAGGAAATATTTACTGTAAAAATGTAGACGGAATCCATGTCCACCAGTATGGTGCCCATATTTTCCATACTTCTGACCGTAAAATCTGGGATTATATCAACCAGTTTTCCGAGTTTAATAACTACATCAACTCACCGGTAGCCATCTATAAAGATGAGCTTTATAATCTTCCTTTTAATATGAACACCTTCAGTAAAATGTGGAACATCCAGACACCGGCTCAGGCAAAAGCCAAAATTGCCGAACAGATCGCAGATCTTGGCATCACAGAGCCAAAGAACCTGGAAGAACAGGCTTTATCTCTGGTCGGAACGGATGTCTACGAAAAGCTGATCAAAGGATACACAGAAAAACAGTGGGGACGCTCCTGCAGGGAACTGCCTTCCTTTATCATCAGGCGTCTTCCGCTTCGTTTTACTTATGATAATAATTATTTCAACTCCCGCTATCAGGCATTCCGGTTGAAGCTACACAGCCATTGTAGAAAAAATGCTCTCCGGTGCAGATATCCGCTTAAATACCGACTATTTTGCCCATAAAGAAGAACTCTCCGCCCTGGCACACAAGACGGTATTTACCGGTATGCTGGATGAATATTTCGGATTCTGCTACGGATCTCTGGAATATCGTTCCGTACGTTTTGAGGAAGAACGTCTGGAATGTGACAATTACCAAGGAAATGCGTGGTAAATTACACCGACCGTGAAGTTCCTTATACACGTATCATCGAACACAAACACTTTACATTCGGCACACAGCCATTCACCATCATCTCCAGAGAATATTCTTCGGAATGGAAACCGGGCATCGAACCGTATTATCCGATCAATGATGCCAAAAACTCCGCTCTGGCAGCCAAATATCAGGAACTGGCTGCAAAGGAAGAGCGTGTGATTTTTGGCGGAAGACTTGGCAATTATAAATATTACGATATGGATCAGGTCATCGCTGCCGCACTCGACTGTGCCGATGCAGAACTTCCTGATATTTACTTAATAAAGCAGCAGTCATCGCTTCAAAGCAATGGCTGCTGTTTTTCTGTTTCTCCTTAAAGACCGGAAAGATCCTGCACCAGTTTGTCCATTCTTTTTGCAAAGGTATGCTTTTCCAGCACAAGCTGATGGCCTCTTTCGGCGAGTTTTTCTGCTTCCTTTGGATGTTCCATATAATAATCCACTTTTTCTTCAGATCTTTGCAGTCTTTGTAAGTGACAACCGTTCCTTCAAAGATCTCCGCGATCTCCGGCATCTCATCACTGATGATAAACGCTTCTGCTGCCAGTGCATCAAACAGGCGGTTGGAGACAATACCGGTTTCTTTCATATCATCCCAGTGGTCATTGAGCACGATCTTCGCATCGCGGTATGCCTGACCAACCTGATCGTTTGGCATGTACGGTTCTCTGACACACTTCTGTGCTTCTTCAAATGCTTCCCAGTGTCTTCCGTAGATGGTGAGCGGATAATCCAGTGTCAGGGCATCCTGCACGATCTGACGGTAAACACGCCTGGAATTTCCGATAAAGAGCAGATCGTATTTCTTTTCGCCGGCAATACTCTTCATCACATCCGGATCTGCACACTGCAAAAGCACATTCGCATTTTGTTTTTAATTCGTTTTCCCATTTTCTGCACAGTTTTTCCGATGCAAAGTAGACCAGATCAAACCGTTCGTATTCTCCCTGTGGAATATCAGCCGGATGCGAAATGTTCCACATGATATTTTTCTGTACAATCTCTTCTTTCGGATAATATGGCCGGTTTCCACGCAGAGCAATCGTAACGGCACTGTCTGTGCTTTCATACCATCTCTGATAAGGGCGTACATCCACCTGATAGCCGTGCTTCTCCAGCTCCTTTTTCATTGCCAGGGCATAATGATAATCCCCCCAGAACTTTTTGTTTTCGTCATCCGGCATCGGAGCACAAATATCGATCTTTTTCGGATCCGGCACGATCGGCTTATCCTCTGCCTCAGAAAACATCTGTGTCAGACAGCTCTGCCATTTTCCCTGATAAACATAAAGATTATAAAGTCTTCGATCCTTTTCTGCCTGATCCGGTTTGCTCTTTTCTTCTGCACTCTGAAAAGCAAGTGCAGCCGGTGCCAGAAGATTCTGATATCCGGCTTTTGAAAGTTTCAGGCAAAGGTCTATCTCTGAAAACTCATCTTTTTTTTACATGGATGGACTGGTAAGCCGGATCAAAACCACGTACTTCCAGAAAACGCTCCCGCAAAACAATCATCACATCCACACGGACAGCCTTCTGAACGGACGGCTGAAGATCCACCTCCAGAGTCTCCTCGCCTGCCAGAAGATCATACGGCTGCCAGTACCAGGTTTTGTTGCGGTTTTTTTGTGGAAGGCAATGCCGCAGCTCTTCACCGAAGCGAACTTTGAAATGGCTTTCTCAGACTCAGGATAGAGAATCCTTGCTCCCACAGCCCCAGCCTTCTCGTTCTGTTCTGCTGCAAGCAGCATGGCATTCAGACATTCGGATGCCAACTGTACACTTTCATCCAGAAAAAACAGATACTCACCCGTTGCTTTTCTTGCGGCTTCGTTGCAGAATTCGGCAAATGAGGTGTTTTGTTTTGATTCAATGTCTGCCGCAAATACTTCAAACTCCAGGCCGGCTGCTGCTTCTTTAAAATTCTCTTTCAGCTTCTGCAGCTGCTCCTCTCCTGTATGATGATGCACAATGACAGAAATTTTCCGGCTGTTTTTATCCGGAGCGTTCTGCTTTTCACTTTTCAGCCATACTTTGATGCGTTCCTGCTCTTTTGCAGTTCCAGCCTTTTTTCTCCAGCTTTTGTTTCTGTTCTTCTTCCTTTTTTTCTGCCTGGACTTTCTTCACATAACTGCCCACAAAAGGAATTTTCTTAATGATTTTTTTGATTGAACCTGACAAAATGGCTCCTATTTTCGCTTACCTGCTCTTTTTGAGATCAGGTATTTTGGTCTTCCTTTTACTTCTTCATAAATCTTGGAAATATAATAACCAATGATTCCAAGACTCATCATGATCAGGCTTCCGACGATCAGGATCAGAAGGATCACTGTCGTAAAACCTTCTACTGCATGTCCGGTAAAATAAACGTACAAGAGATTCAATACCAAGCACGATCGCAAACAGAAAAGTAAAGATACCTGCCACCGTCACAAACTGCATCGGAGCCGTTGAAAATGCCACTACATTAGTCACTGCATATTTGATCAGAGACCAGGTAGACCATTTTGACTCACCTTCTGTACGTTCCTGCACATCAAACTCCACGCTGGTGCTGCGATAACCGATCCAGGAGGACAGTGCACGGAAAATGCATTTTTCTCCGGCATCTCAAGCAGAGCATCGACTGCCTTGCGATCCAGAAGTTTAAAGTCGGAAGCACGTGACATATCAATCTTCACTGCCTTTGACATCATTTTATAAAACAGACCCGCACATGCCCTGTGAATGGCACTTTCTTTTCCACGGCTTCGTTTTACCCCTTCTACCACTTCGTATCCCTGCTCCCAGAGACGGTACATGGAAACCAGCACTTCCGGCGGATGCTGCAGATCGCAGTCCATTACTGCACAGCAGTCCCCTTCTGCATTTGCAAGTCCGGCAAAAATAGCAGATTCCTTTCCAAAATTTCTGGAAAATGCAGTCCGTTTACATGTGGATTTTTCTCGCTGCCGTCTCAATCTGCTGCCAGGTTCCGTCTTTTGAACCATCGTTTACAAATACGATCTCATACGGGACAGATGCCTCACTCAGGATGCGGTCCACCGTATCAGCCGTTGTCTGTATCATTTTTTCCTCATTATAAGCCGGTATGATGACAGATAGCATATTCTCCCCTCTTTTCTTTTGATTTGCGGACATCCGTGCCTACTCTTTAAAAAATCCCAGTTTTTTGCAGATACGGTATCCCATTTGTCCCCTTAATTTTTTTAATTGTTCTGTTTTGATATCTAATTTTTCCTTCTGCGTCTGGATTTTGACAGTCTGTCTCTGCACTTTCAGTCTCTGCATACAGAGTTTTTGGCGATGTACTTCCAGATTTGTATTTTTCTTGTTCCTTCAGTACGATCAGTGTGTCAACTAAAGAACCGGTCAGCATCGTACGGTACGCCTGATATACCTTTCTGGAATAATAATAGTTCTCATAGTCTTCGATTCCAATCTTCCGGAATCCCTCCTGAAGCAGCATATCAAACAGTTCTCTTGCAGATGCTTCGTTTGTCTGAAGATCGATACTCTGAACCAGAAGATTTAAGGTTTTGTTATCAAAACTCTGTTTTACCTTCTCATTTTCAAAAGCTCCCCGCTCTTTCAGAATATTATGTGCTGCCAGAAATGCATCGTACGTGCTGTAAAGATCTTTGGAAAGACCTGAGGTAAGATTATTCGCATTATTATAGCGATAGTCGATCAGTCTCTCATCTACAACGGTAATACGTTTTGCCAGATAAAGTGCCTGCATGACAAACACGACATCGTTTGCTCTCTGGCGGTGTTCGAACTTCAGATCGTTGTCTGCGATCAGAGAACGGCGGTACATTTTGTTCCATGGAATATTCGTTGTAAAATTAAAAATATACTGCGGAATATCTTCTTTTGAAAACGGCACTTTTTCCGGCATAAAATTCTTTTCGCAGATAGTTGGACGGCAGTACGTAACGATCCGTCGTATCATCCCATTTGCGGATATCGCAGACGCACAGATCAGCTTCATCTGCCTCTGCTTTTGTATAAAGCTTTTCCAGGGCATCCAGTGCAAAACGGTCATCCGCATCCCAGAACACCACATATTTTCCGCGGCTTTTTGCAAAAACCTGCGTTTCTCGCCGCTCCGGCATACTGATTCTTCTGACGGATCAAAGAAAGGCGGAAATCTCTCGATGCGTAATCTTCGATGATCTCTGCCGAACGGTCGGTTGATCCGTCATCCACGCAGATTACTTCAATGTCCTTTAACGTCTGTTTCAGAACATTTCCAAGGCTGTCAAACAGATAATTTCTGCATTGTAAACCGGCATAACAACGGAAACTTTGATCTCATCATCTGTTCTTTCATGACTCAGTTTCAGACTGTCATAACGATCAGCAAAAACCATATGCAGAATACGGTCTGTCGCATGGCCATCGCAGGACCGCATAAATTTCTCTTTGAAATCAATGACTTTCTGTTTGTCAAAACGTTCATCCAGATGGCTGATATAATCGATCATCTCATCGTTTGTCTTGCAGACCGGTCCCGGTGTCAGCTCATTGTAATCGTAATAGAAGCCTCTCCAATCAAAGTATTCATCCAGGTCATAGGCAAAGAACAGCATCGGACGCTCAAACAGAGAATATTCAAATACCAGTGACGAATAATCCGAAATACAGATATCGCTGACGCAGAGCAGATCCTCGATCGTCATGGTTTTTGTTGCATCAATGGCAAAGGTTCCGTTTAATTCTTCCGGAATCTGCGGTACATTCTTTACTAACGGATGGTGCTTAAAAATCACTACATATTCATCTTTGAAATGCTCGGCAAACTTCTCCAGATCAAAGCAGTCCGGCGTTTTTGCCCTCGCCACACGACCGCGGAATGTCGGTGCATATAAGATGATCTTTTTTCCTTTGGCTTTTGGAAATTCTTTGTACAGGTTCTGGAATGCCTGAGCGATCGTCTCACTGCGATAGAAAATATCCGTACGGCTCGTTCCGACCGGGCGGATTGCATCTTGACGGTCCTTCATATCCATGGCTTCCGCATATGCCCACACGATCTCCGGACTGGATACGGTAACATAAGTATAATTCTTGTTGTTCGGATGGCGTTTCAGCTCTTCTGCATTCGGTCCGAAGATCAGCTCCGCAGTGCTCATACCAAACTTTTTGAAGGCTCCGCATGCATGCCACAGCTGGGTAACGATCGTTTCTGGCCGCATATCCACGCAGCTGAGTACGTCGGAAGCTTCATTTACAAAGATGTATTTTGCAGTTGCCGCATCGGCCAGCATCTCTTTACAGCGTCTGATATATTCTTCTCTTGGGACAAAAGAATTTCGCAGCAGATGTACATGGATATCCAGGTCAAAATCTCTTTGCAGCTCATCATACAGAATGCGGAAACTGTTGCTTACGTCCGGCAGACGAAGCTCAATAAAAATGACTTTTCGTTCATCGACCGGCTCATTCTTATGTGCATTGTATGCAGCCGGCAGTGTCTCATAGAGAAGCTTGTCTTTTCTCTTTCTGCCCATATATTTCTTTGCTGCTTTTACCGGCGGAAGTTTCTTAATCTTCTTTCTTCCTTTCCAGTAAACCTTTTTCATTGCTCTTATTACCTTACTCATCCGTTTTCTCCTTCTTGATCATTTCCAGCAGTCGCTCTGTTGCATGTCCGTCGCAGGCACTCATAAATTTCTCCTTGAAATCCGCGACCTGTTTTCTGTCAAAACGCTCCTTAAGATGGAGTACATAATCAACAATCTCCTGCGTGGTGTGCACAACCGGTCCCGGTGTCAGTTCATGGTAATCATAGTAAAAACCACGCCACTCTCCATATTCTTCAAAATCGTAGGCCCGAAACTGTTCTCTCCAAACTTCTAACTCCTGGTTATATTAAAGAAGGTTCTTGATGGCTGCCTCTATGTCCTTAATCTGTGCATCACGTGCCTGCAGGGTGTTGGTGCGGTCGATCAGGAAGAAGGTAGGAATGCTCTGGACATTGTAGAGAGTCAGACTCTTGCCCTGAATGCCATCTTCATCGCGTACGCAAATCCAAGGGATGGCAGCGGTAGAGGTTTTCCAGAAGTGCTCATCAGGGTCTACTGATACTTGATAAATCTCCAGTCCGGCAGCATGATACTTGTTGTAGAGTTCACGCAACATCATGATGCGCTTGGTGCTCTCTTTGCTGGCGAAGAGATGGAAGTCGAGCAGTACCACCTTGCCCTTGAGGTCGGAGAGACGGCGTACCTGTCCCTTGTTATCCTGAAGTGCAAGTTCGATGCATCCGTTTACGCTCACCTTGCTGGCTTCAATCTGCTGCTGTGCCATCTGGTTCTCGATGATGCGGATGTCCTTCATTCCCTCGATGGCGATATTGTGGAGGTTCTTGCCACGCTCAGCGCCAGGATAGTAGGTATCCCAACTGGTTGCTACGGCAGCAAATACCTTCACGTCGTCTTTGTTGTTGCGAGGGTTGAAGATAAGTGTATTCACATTGCCCAACTGTACCGTTTGGAAGAGCGCATAGTAAGCGTATGCCTTCATTGGCTCCTTGAAGATGTAGTTGGTCTTGATGTCCTGTTTGTAAGCCTGGAGCATGCGGCCTACGATGGATTCGATAGAATCGTTGCCGATGTTAGGATCTTTCACGAGCCCGTTGATATTGCTCTGGAGAGTCATCTGCTTAAGAGACAACTCCTTGATCTTGTTGCAGTTTTCAGAACCTTCCACTTCGTATTTGAAGCTCATCTGCGGATAAGCCGCCTTTACCTTGACAGTTTCTGTAGATCGATGGAAAGATTGATGGTTTGGTTGGCGATGCGTAAGCGGTAGAACTCTGGGGTAACAGAGTCCATGGCAGCCTCGTCGAAGGCAAAGGCGCCATCCTCGCCCAGTTTCACAGAGTCGATTTTCACAGGACCGTTCAGGCTGATGTTCTCCAGATAGAGCATAGAGTCCTGAGCCTCTGTGATATTGCCGTTGATGTGGAATTTCTTGTTGTTACAAGAAGTCAAAGCCAGTGCAGCTACCATAATCGCTGCCACTGAAAAGAGTCTAGTTATCTTCATGAATTTTATTATTTTGCAAAATTATCGAGTGCAAAGATAGTAATAAAAATTGCGAATAATGCACCTTCTATAGATAAATTATTTAAAAAAGTGGAAAATAATTGCTGATTTATTTGTTTATTAATAATTAAAGAGGTATCTTTGCAGCGTTTTAGATATTTTAGATGTTAGACAAAACAATAAGTTTTTTAATTTAGATGAACGTAATTACAAAAAGTGTTCAGTTGCCTGATGGAAGAACCATCACAATTGAGACCGGAAAAGTTGCAAAACAGGCTGATGGTGCTGCGGTTCTCCGCATGGGTAACACAGTGCTTCT
>ENA-OQER01001434-OQER01001434.1-human-gut-metagenome-genome-assembly--contig:-NODE-1434-length-11389-cov-15.779790_pt1 | contig 11389 bp, 12 predicted proteins | sample MGYA00242797_ERZ504639 | MGnify/ENA primary metagenome ERZ504639 (study PRJEB26092, sample SAMD00036306) | human gut metagenome | host: Homo sapiens | study: EMG produced TPA metagenomics assembly of...
GAAGGAAGACATCGGCACATTAAAGAATGGACTAATGCAAACCTCTCTCCAAATTTGGCAGTGAAACGCATCAATACCATAGGTAAAAAATGCGTCGGATTTTAAACGGATTTTGAACACCCTACCTGAAAGGGCAGAAGCTCTTAGCCCAGGGCAACGCCCTGGGTTATTACGGACGCAAACCTGTCGCCCTGTAAGGGCAAAAGCTTTAAAACTCCAAACAAAACTTAAGGCTTTTTCCCTTACAGGGCTTTAGCAATCTTGCCGCTGTTATGCTTGATTCGACATAACCCCGTGTCAGTCAATAAAATCGACGTGAAACCACTCTTATAGAGCCCAAAAGTATAAAAAATCCTTAAAAGATTGTTTTCTTTTAGGGATTCTTTTGTAAATACCAAAAATATTTGTAATTTTGCACCCTGTTTGGAATAGGTATCAATTAACGAATTAGAAAATTAAAGATAGAAATGTCTAAGATTTGTCAAATTACAGGTAAGAAGGCACAGTTAGGTTGTAATGTGTCTCACTCAAAGCATCGTACAAAGAGAAGCTTTGACGTTAACCTTTTCAGCAAGAAATTCTACTATGTAGAAGAGGGTTGCTGGATTAGCCTTAAGATCAGTGCTGCTGGTCTTCGTCTCATTAACAAGGTTGGTCTTGATGCAGCTTTGAAGCAGGCTGTGTCTAAGGGCTTCGTAGATTGGAAGGACATTAAAGTTATAGGAGAATAAATATCATGGCAAAGAAAGCAAAAGGTAATAGAGTACAGGTTATCCTCGAGTGCACTGAACATAAGAACAGTGGTATGCCAGGTACAAGCCGTTACGTGACTACAAAGAATCGTAAGAATACTCCTGAGCGTCTCGAACTGATGAAATATAATCCAATCTTGAAGAAGATGACTCTTCACAAGGAGATTAAGTAAGCACGCTTACAACAGTTTATAACAATATTTTAAAGTTTAGATAGACTATGGCAAAGAAAGCGGTCGCTACCCTCCACGAAGGTAACATGGATGGTCGCGCATATACAAAGGTTATCAAGATGGTTAAGAGCCCAAAGACAGGTGCATATTGCTTCGATGAGAAGATGGTACCTAACGAGGCTGTTAAGGATTTCTTCAAAGCCTAATCATTTTTAGGATTTTAAGTAATCAATATACTTTAAGTAAGGCTGCATTTCGTAAGATTTGCAGCCTTATTCTTTGTATATACAATTATTTTTCCTATCTTTGCACTCAAATATAATGTAAATATGGGATTATTCGGATTTTTTAGCAGCAAGAATAAGGAAACACTCGACAAGGGACTCGAGAAGACCAAGGAGAGTGTGTTTGGTAAGTTGGCTCGCATCGTAGCGGGCAAGTCTACTGTCGATGATGATGTCCTCGATGATTTGGAGGAGATTCTCATTACATCCGACGTGGGTGTTGATACCACAGTGAAGATCATCCACCGCATTGAGGAGCGTGTGGCTACCGACAAGTATGTGTCTACCTCTGAGCTCGACAGAATCCTGCGTGAGGAGATAGCCAAGTTGTTGGAGGAGAATCATACGGGTGACAATGCCGACTGGAGTCTTCCTGCCGACCACAAGCCTTACGTCATCCTGGTGGTAGGTGTCAATGGTGTGGGCAAGACCACCACTATCGGCAAGTTGGCTTACCAGTCAAGAAGGCTGGCAAGAAAGTTTATTTAGGCGCTGCCGATACCTTCCGTGCTGCTGCGGTGGAGCAGATCTCTATCTGGGGCGAGCGTGTGGGTGTGCCTGTTGTCAAGCAGCAGATGGGTTCCGACCCTGCTTCTGTGGCTTTCGACACCTTGCAGAGTGCCAAGGCCAATGGAGCTGATGTCGTTATCATCGATACGGCAGGACGTCTTCACAACAAGGTGGGCTTGATGAATGAGCTCAAGAAGATCAAGGATGTGATGAAGAAGGTCCTTCCCGAGGCTCCTGATGAGGTATTGCTTGTTCTTGATGGCAGTACGGGTCAGAATGCTTTCGAGCAGGCCAAGCAGTTCTCTGCTGTTACCAACATTACCTCGCTTGCCATTACCAAACTGGATGGTACAGCCAAGGGTGGTGTGGTGATAGGTATTTCCGACCAGCTCAAGGTGCCAGTGAAGTACATTGGTCTGGGTGAGGGAATGGAAGACCTGCAGTTGTTCAACAAGGTAGAGTTTGTAGACTCTTTGTTTAAGAAAGGAAAGTGAAAAAGAATACGATAGACATCATCACCATGGGCTGTTCCAAGAATTTGGTGGACAGTGAATTGCTGATGAAACAATTTGAAGCCAACGGCTATCATTGCGTGCACGACTCTAAGCGTCCGCAGGGCGAGATAGCTGTCATCAACACTTGTGGTTTTATTGAGGATGCCAAGCAGGAGAGCATCGATACTATCCTTGAGTTTGTACAGCGCAAGCAGGAGGGACGGTTGAAGAAGCTCTATGTGATGGGCTGTCTTTCGCAGCGTTATCAGAAAGAGCTGGAGAAAGAGATTCCTGAGGTCGATAAGTTTTACGGCAAGTTCAACTACAAGCAGTTGTTGGGCGAGTTGGGCAAGGCAGATGTTCCTTCCTGTGATGGTCATCGCCATCTCACCACTCCCCGTCATTATGCTTATGTCAAGATAGCCGAGGGCTGCGACCGTCATTGTGCCTATTGTGCCATCCCTATCATCACCGGCAAACATGTAAGCCGTCCTAAGGCGGAGATCCTTCAGGAGGTTCGTGATATGGTGGCAGAGGGCGTCAAGGAGTTCCAGATCATAGCCCAGGAGCTGACTTATTATGGTATCGACCTCGACGGAAAGCATCACATCACCGACCTGATCAGAGATATGGCTGATATTCCTGGAGTGAAGTGGATTCGTCTGCATTATGCTTATCCCAACCAGTTCCCCATGGACTTGCTCGATGTGATGCGCGAGAAGGAGAATGTATGCAGTTATCTTGACATCGCCCTTCAGCATATCAGCGACCATATGCTTACCCGTATGCGCCGCCATGTTAGCAAGCAGGAGACGATTGAGCTTATCAAGCAGTTGCGGGAGCGTGTGCCGGGCATACATATCCGCACCACACTGATGGTGGGCTTCCCTGGCGAGACCGATGAAGATTTTGCCGACTGATGGAGTTTGTACGTTGGGCGCGCTTCGAGCGTATGGGTGCCTTCGCCTATTCTGAGGAAGAGGGAACCTACAGCGCCAATCATTATGAGGACGATGTGCCTCAGGAGGTGAAGCAGAAACGGCTCGACCAGCTCATGGCTCTCCAGCAGGACATCAGTGCTGAGATCGAGGCAGTGAAGGTAGGACAGGAGATGAAGGTCATCGTCGACAGGAAGGAAGGCGATTACTATATTGCCCGTTCCGAGTTCTGCTCGCCCGAGGTAGACCCCGAGGTGCTGATCAAAGCCGACAAGCGTCTGCGTGTGGGACAGTTCTATCAGGTGCGTATCACCTCCAGCGACGAGTTCGACCTCTATGCCGAACTGGTATAGTATAGTTGCATTTTGATGTTTTATATAGTAGTCCATAGCTCAAGGTTTTTCCCTTAGGCTATGGACTTTTGCTTTTTATCCTTCCTTGTCAGTTCATTCTTGCTCAGTCTCTTTCATCCTCGTAGCCTTTCATCCTTACAGTCTTTCCCTGAAAAAAAGACTACGATGCGATAAAAAAATAAGGGGGAAAGAAAAAGAATTGGAAAAATATCATTAACTTTGCAATCAAAATAAAAAATAGACTACGATGAAATACCTATTATTCTCTGATATTCATGGCTGTTTGCCAGCCTTGCAGCGTGCTCTCGACTTTTTCGAGGCGCAGAAGTGTGACATGATGTGCATCTTGGGCGACATCATCAACTACGGACCCCGCAACCGCATACCTGAGGGCATAGACCCCAAGGGCATTGTGGAGCGACTCAACAACCTGGCAGACAAGATCATTGCAGTGCGAGGCAACTGTGATGCTGAGGTAGACCAGATGTTGCTCGATTTCCCCATCATGGAGACTTATGCCCTTTTGGTGGATGGCGGAAAGTGCTATCTGCTCACCCATGGTCATATATATAATAAGGAGAACATGCCCAAGGGTCCTTATGATGCCATCATCTATGGTCACAGCCATCTCTGGGAGCTCTCGCGCAATGCCGAGGGTAAGGCCATCTGCAATACGGGCAGCATCACCTTCCCCAAGGGAGGCAATCCCCCTACACTTGCCACTCTCGAGGATGGCAAGTTTACTATGTACAACCTCGATACCCTTGAGGTCATAGGCTCTTTTGACATGTTGGAGGCATAGAAAGTTCAATCAATAATACGATAATGATAGAGGAATATCAAATCCGGATTCTGCCAGAACAGGCAGCCAGTGAGGAAGGTATCAAGCGTTACCTGTCCAAGGAGAAAGGAATAGACGTGCGGACATTGAACCAGGTGAGGGTGCTCAAGCGAAGCATCGACGCCAGGCAGCGTACCATCTACGTGAATTTGAAGGTGCGTGCCTATATCAATGAGTTCGCACAGGACGACCAATACATACATACCGAATATCCTGATGTGAGCTCACGCCCTCGTGTGGTAGTGGTGGGCGAGGGACCTGGCGGTCTTTTTGCTTCCCTGCGACTTATCGAGTTGGGCTATCGTCCTGTGGTGCTCGAACGAGGCAAGGACGTACGCGAGCGCAAGAAGGACCTCTCCAATATTACCAAGACCCAGAAGGTGGATGCCGAAAGCAACTATTGTTTTGGTGAGGGTGGAGCAGGTGCCTACAGCGATGGAAAGCTGTATACCCGCAGCAAGAAACGCGGCAGTGTGGACAAGATACTGAATGTCTTCTGCCAGCATGGAGCCAATACCAACATTCTGGCTGATGCCCATCCCCATATAGGAACCGACAAACTGCCGCGTGTGATAGAAAACATGCGCAACACCATCCTTCAGTGTGGGGGCGAGGTGCATTTCCAAACCAAGATGACCTCCTTCATCATCGATGGCGACAAGGTGATAGGTGTCGAGGCTGTCAACCTGCAGACGGGGGCCGAGGAAACCTATCGGGGGCCAGTCATCTTGGCTACAGGTCACAGTGCGCGTGATGTGTATCGCTATCTCGCAGCCTCCAGGATTGAGATCGAGGCCAAAGGCATCGCTGTGGGTGTGCGTCTGGAGCATCCTGCTCATCTCATCGATCAGATACAGTATCATAACAAGAATGGACGAGGCAAGTATCTTCCTGCCGCAGAATACAGTTTCGTAACTCAGGTAGACGGACGTGGCGTGTACAGTTTCTGTATGTGTCCCGGTGGATTTGTCATCCCTGCCGCTACCGGACCTCAGCAGCTTGTGGTCAACGGTATGAGTCCAAGCAACCGAGGTACGGCATGGAGCAATTCGGGCATGGTGGTAGAGACCCATCCTGAGGATGTGGCATCTTTTGTCCAGGAACACCAGGCTATATTACAGTCGGATGCCTCTCTCTCATCCTCGTCAGAAGAGGAAGTCCTGAGTCCCGATTCACCTCTCACGATGATGCATTTCCAGCAAATCGTGGAGAAGCAGTGCTGGCAGCAGGGCAATATGAAGCAGACGGCACCAGCCCAGCGCATGGCCGACTTTGTGAACAACCGTTTGAGCTACGACCTTCCCAAGAGCAGTTATGCCCCTGGCCTAATCAGCAGTCCGCTCCATTTCTGGATGCCCTCTTTTGTGAGCAAGCGTCTGCAGGAAGGTTTCAAGACCTTCGGCAAGAATGCGCATGGCTTCCTCACCAACGAGGCCACGCTCATCGCCATGGAGACCCGTACCTCTTCGCCCGTCCGTATTCTTCGCGACCGCGACACCTTGCAGCATGTACGTCTGCAGGGACTCTTCCCCTGTGGTGAAGGCGCAGGATACGCAGGAGGCATCGTGTCGGCAGGAGTCGACGGAGAACGCTGTGCCGAAATGTGCGCAGAGTATTTGAAGAAACTTGAATAAATAATCTTAAAACATTTGCATGCTACAAAAAAATATTGTATTTTTGTGAACACTAATTGAATGTACTAAACAAACAAATCTAATTTATAAATATACAAAAACAATACTATTATGGTAAGTTCTAACATTCCACAGGTTAAGCTGGGTATTATCGCCGTAAGCCGTGACTGTTTCCCTATCGCGCTTTCTACTCAGCGCCGTGAAAACATCGTAAAAGAATACAAAGGAGAAATTTTCAACTGCCAGACTACTGTTGAGAATGAGAAAGATATGCTCAAGGCTATCGCTGAGGTAAAGGAGCAGGGCTGCAACGCTTGGTGGTCTTCCTTGGCAACTTCGGTCCTGAGACACCAGAGACACTCATTGCCAAGAACTTTGATGGTCCTTGCATGTTTGTTGCTGCTGCCGAGGGTGATGGTGACATGATCAATGGTCGTGGTGATGCTTACTGCGGTATGCTCAACTGCTCTTACAATCTGGGTATGCGTCATCTCAAGGGTTATATCCCAGAGTATCCAGTAGGTACAGCAGCCGAAGTGGCTAAGATGATTGCCGACTTCGTTCCTGTAGCTCGTGTCATCCTCGGTCTGAAGGGCTTGAAGATCATCACCTTCGGTCCACGTCCTCAGGACTTCTTCGCTTGCAATGCTCCTATCAAGGGCTTGTACGAACTGGGTGTAGAGATAGAGGAGAACTCAGAGCTTGACTTGCTCGTATCTTACAAAGAGCACGAGAACGATCCACGTATCGACGACGTTTGCAAGGATATGGCAGCCGAGATGGGCGAGGGTAAGTACTATCCTGACCTGAGCGTCGTATGGCACAGTTTGAGCTCACATTGCTCGACTGGCTGAGAATCACAAGGCTCTCGCCAGTATGTAGCTTTTGCCGACAAGTGCTGGCCTGCATTCCCAAGTCAGTTTGGTTTCGAGCCTTGCTATGTCAACAGCCGTCTGGCAAGCCGTGGCATCCCTGTAGCCTGCGAGGTCGACATCTATGGTGCTCTTTCTGAGTACATCGGTATGTGTGCTTCTGATGATACAGTGACATTGCTCGACATCAACAATTCTGTTCCTCAGTATATCTACGATGAGGATATTGTTGGCAAGTACGACTATAAGTTGACAGATACCTTCATGGGCTTCCACTGTGGCAACACACCTCAGTGCAAGATGTGCTCTACACGTGCCATCAAGTATCAGCTCATCCAGAACCGTCTGTTGGAGAATGGTGGCAAGCCAGACTTCACACGTGTACTTTGGAGGGTGACATTGCTGCCAGCGACATCACATTCTATCGTCTGCAGTGCGACTCTGAGGGCAACTTGCGTTCTTACATCGCTGAGGGCGAGGTGCTCGATGTTCCTACACGTTCTTTCGGTGGTATCGGTATCTTCGCTATTCCAGAGATGGGTCGCTTCTATCGTCACGTATTGATCCAGAAGGGTTATCCTCATCATGGTGCCGTAGCCTTCTCTCATGTAGGCAAGACACTCTTCGAGGCCTTCAAGTTCTTGGGCATTAAGGACATCGCTTACAACCAGCCTGCAAGCTTGCCTTACCCAACCGAGAATCCTTGGAAATAATTTAGGTTTCAACTTTCGCAAATGGGGAAGTTGAAAAAGTTAAAGGGCGATTGCTCATTATCCGTAAAGGAAATGGCAATCGCCCTTTTTTATTCTTTTATCAGTTGTTGTACTTTCGTTTCAACTGTCGTATTTTCTTCCTGCTGTTATGCTTCTGGCTTCAGTTGCTGTGCCATGTTGAGAGCAGCCTTGCGGCCATCACCCATGGCGAGGATAACAGTAGCACCACCGCGCACAATGTCACCGCCGGCATAGATGGCAGGCTGTGAGCTCTGCATCTGCTCGTTGACGGCAATGGTATTCTTGCGGCCTAACTCCAGACCTTCGATGCTCTGAGGCACGAGAGGGTTAGGACTCACACCCACTGCCACAATCACCTGGTCGCACTCCAGCTTGATGGTCTCGCCTGTAGCCTCAGGACGGCGACGTCCACTGGCGTCAGGTTCGCCAAGCTGCATCACGTCGAGGATGACAGACTTCACGGCTCCCTTCTCGTCGGCCTCATACTCCTTTGGATTATGCAGTGTGAGGAAGGTGATACCCTCTTCCTTGGCATGCTTTACCTCTTCCAGACGGGCCGGCATCTCTGCCTCCGAACGACGGTAAACCAATGTTACGTTGGCACCTAAGCGCTTGGCTGTGCGGCAGCTGTCCATGGCAGTGTTGCCTCCGCCTACCACAACTACATTCTTGCCTAAGTTGATAGGGGTATCTGTATGAGGATTGGCAGCGTCCATTAGGTTGACACGGGTGAGATACTCGTTGGACGACATGATGTTGAGCGCATTCTCGCCAGGAATGTTCATAAAGTTGGGCAGACCGGCTCCCGAAGCAACGAAGATGCCCTTGAAGCCCTGCTTCTCCAGTTCTTTCACACCGATGGTCTTGCCCACGATACAGTCGGCAACAAACTTCACACCCATCTTCTGCAGGTTCTCTATCTCTACATCCACAATGGCGTTGGGCAGACGGAACTCAGGAATACCATATTTCAGCACACCGCCAATCTCGTGCAGTGCCTCGAACACAGTGACGTCGAATCCCTTCTTAGCCATGTCTCCAGCAAAGCTCAGACCCGCAGGACCCGAGCCCACTACAGCCACCTTGATGCCGTTGGCAGGATCCTTCTCTGGGATGGATATGTTTCCGCTCTGGCGCTCATAGTCGGCAGCAAAGCGCTCCAGATAACCGATGGCTACGGCTGGCTTGTTCATCTTCAGGTGCACGCAACGGCTCTCGCACTGTTTCTCCTGTGGACATACACGTCCGCAGACAGCAGGCAGGGCAGAGGTGTTCTTCAGTACCTTGGCGGCAGCCAGGAACTGACCGCGCTCTATGTTCTTGACAAACGAAGGAATGTTGATGTTTACAGGGCATCCCTCCATACAGGAAGGTTTAGGACAGTCCAGACAGCGCTTGGCCTCGGTGAGAGCCATCTCCTTGGTAAGACCGATGTTCACCTCCTCAGTACGGGTAGTGGCACGGTATACGGGGTCGAGCTCAGGCATCTTCACACGCTCTATGGCTGTACGCTCCTTGGGTTTCATGGAGGCACGCAGTGCCTTGCGCCACTCAGCGTCACGATTGGTCAGCTCTGCCACGCTCTCGTTGGTAGGCTCCACATCCATTGTCACGTCTGTGCTCTCTTTCTTCTTGGCTGCTTCCACTGTGGCGAGATGTTCCTCAAAGTGTTCCATCTCCTCGCGCTCCACATCCTTGAAGGTTCCCATGCGTTTGAACATCTGTCCCAGTCTACCAGGGCACCGTCAAACTCAGGACCATCGATGCACACAAACTTGGTCTTGCCACCGATGGTGAGTCGGCAGGCACCGCACATACCAGTTCCGTCCACCATGATGGTGTTGAGCGATACATCTGTAGGCAGGTTGTACTTCTGTGTCAGCAGACAGCAGAATTTCATCATGATAGGAGGACCGATGGCGAAAGCTTGTCGATGTGTTCCTGCTGGATGAGTTTCTCCATTCCTACAGTTACCACACCCTTCTCGCCATAGCTGCCGTCGTCGGTCATGATGATCAGCTCGTCGCTTGATGCGCGTACCTCATCTTCCATGATGACAAGGTCCTTGCTTCGTCCGGCTATCACCGAGAGAACCGGTTGCCGGCAGCTTTCAGGGCTTTGATGATAGGCAGCATAGGAGCTACGCCCACACCGCCTCCGGCGCAGAGCACTGTTCCGAAGTTCTCTATGTGGGTAGGGTTGCCCAAGGGGCCTACCACGTCGTGGATCTCATCTCCCTCGTTCAGGTTGCAGAGCTTGGTGGAGGAGAGTCCCACTTTCTGTACTACCAGTGTGATGGTGCCTTTCTCTGTGTCGGCATCTGCGATGGTCAGTGGCATTCGCTCACTGTTGGCATCTACTCGGATGATGACAAAGTTGCCAGCCTTGCGGCTTTTAGCGATCAGAGGCGCCTCTACGTCGAAACGATAAACCTTCTCGGAATATTGTATTTTTCTGATAATCTTGTTCATTCTGTTTCTTTGGGTTTTTTAGTTGGTTTGGGTTATTATTTATGTTTTTGTATTCGACTGTTGAGCTTTATCACGTTCTAACTTCCCTTTACTTCTCCAATAATTTTCGAAAGGGACAACTCATTTTAAAAGCAAAAGGATAACGTTGGCAGCATTTCTGCAACCAATGTTATCCTCGTACTTCATATTGTTGGCCAGCAGCGTTGCCGGTCAGAGAGTCTGTGAAATATGACGAAACTTTTTATTCAAAGTTCTTGTCGTCGAGCATCTCGAATCCGCAGTATGGTACCAATACCTTTGGTACGCGGATACCCTCAGGAGTCTGGTTGTTCTCCAGGATAGAGGCTACGATGCGTGGCAGAGCCAGAGCCGAACCGTTCAGGGTGTGGCAGAGCTCTATCTTCTTGTCGTCAGCATGGCGGTAACGGCAGTGCAGACGGTTGGCCTGATAGCTCTCGAAGTTGGAAACTGAAGAAACCTCCAACCAGCGGTGCTGGGCGGCACTCCATGTCTCGAAGTCGTAGCAGATAGAAGAGGTGAAGCTCATATCGCCACCGCAGAGACGGAGGATGTGATAAGGCAACTCCAGCTTCTTGAGCAAGCCCTCTACGTGGTCGAGCATTTCCTTCAATGACTCGTAAGAGTGACCAGGCTTGTCGATGCGTACAATCTCCACCTTGTCAAACTGATGCAGACGGTTCAGACCACGAACATCCTTACCGTAGCTGCCAGCCTCGCGGCGGAAACAAGCAGAGTAAGCGCAACGCTTGATAGGCAGATCCTTCTCGTCGAGAATCACATCGCGGAAGATGTTGGTGACAGGAACCTCAGCAGTAGGGATGAGGAACAGGTTGTCGAGGTTGGCATGATACATCTGGCCTTCCTTATCAGGCAGCTGACCTGTACCCAGACCCGAAGCCTCGTTGACAACGTAAGGAGGCTGTATCTCCAAGTATCCGCTCTTGCGTGCCTCGTCAAGGAAGAAAGCCTCCAAAGCGCGCTGGAAGCGGGCCATCTTGCCGATATATACAGGGAAGCCTGCACCGGTAATCTTTACACCCAGGTCGAAGTCTACCAGGTTGTACTTCTTCAGCAAGTCCCAGTGGCAGAGTGCGTCAGGACCCAGGTTAGGCTTCTCGCCGCCTTCCTTTACCACTACGTTGTCTGCCGCATCCTTACCCTCAGGTACCTCGTCGCAAGGTATGTTAGGGATTTCGAGCAGTACATTGGTCATATCTTGCTGAGCCTTCTCCATGATTTCCTCCAAGGCCTTGCCGTCTGCTTTCAGATTGGCAACCTGCGCCTTGGCGGATTCGGCTTCCTCTTTCTTTCC
>ENA-OQER01001435-OQER01001435.1-human-gut-metagenome-genome-assembly--contig:-NODE-1435-length-11387-cov-1.822202_pt1 | contig 11387 bp, 18 predicted proteins | sample MGYA00242797_ERZ504639 | MGnify/ENA primary metagenome ERZ504639 (study PRJEB26092, sample SAMD00036306) | human gut metagenome | host: Homo sapiens | study: EMG produced TPA metagenomics assembly of...
TACAAATTTGCCGTCTGGCTTGTAATACTTAATTTTTGCTGTTGTCCCGGCTGGTATGGTAAACTCTTTCTTATTCTCCAACAGTGTAACTTCCACTATCCGGCTTTCTTTCTCCCCAGCTTTTGCCACGACATACTCAAAAGGTGCGCTGCCGTCAAGCTCAATCTGTATTCTCTGTACATTCTGTAACGCCATGTGCTACTCCTTTCTGCTCAATGTATTAAGCAAATCCTTATTTGCACAGCCCCGGATATCCGCAAGCACTGCCGTTACAATCAGATCTGTTAAATATGCTGGCAGTCCATAGGCTGCCTGTACCTGCAAAATTGCCATTGTCATATCTTCATGCGCTCGGCTCGCAAGTACTCCTATTGGCTCTGTCTGTTCCTCTTTTGGTTCATCTGGTAACGGCTGCTCTACATGTTCCTCTGTTACCGGCTGCATTTCTTCCTGTTCTTTACTCATTGCACATTCTCCTTTATTCTTCATTCAGTGCCATTAAAACCGCTTCTGTAAAATTAAACGTATCTGTCTGTGCTTTGTTTTCGCTTTCTTGTATTGGTGCAGGTGCTTCTTGCATTTTCAATGGCAATGGTGCTGTTTCTTCTGTAATTTCTTCTCGTTCTTCGCTCATATTCTTCTCTCCTTATGTCGGTATGCTTGTTATTAAACCGTTCTTTATGTATACGTTTCCGTAAGTCCAGCCGATACCGCCGTTATTATCAGTTTTATGAATTTCCAACACAACCGGTAATGTTCCAGTGAATGTTGTATATCCATTTGCGTTACAATTCCGTAAATCTACTCCGTCCAATATCCAGCCATGCCCATACATATTGCACCCCAGATGTAAGCCCACTTGTGTAAATATGCTGTTCGCCCTCGAATAACATAATATGGTTGTATAACTGCTTGCCCCCTCTGTAGGTTTTTGTGCCCATGCCATATACTTTCCTTGCGTTTCTAAATCAAATACAAGCCCTTTATGTGCATTATTATCTGCCACTGTTTGTGCCAATTTTCCAACATAATAATTATCTCGGTAAAATGGTTTCCTTGTTCATCAAATACGGCACGTTTTTTAGAGGCACTTACACCATAATCATAAATTGCAATTTCTCCTGCGTTAATCTGCACATATTTTGAGCTGTTATTAAATGCAACAATGACATTGTTATAGTACTGTGTAATATAGCTACCTACGTTTCCTTTTGTTACGCAGCTTGTGATATTTTCAGCATTTACTTTAATAGAGGCTCTTAATTCGTCCTCTATCCCTTTTGCTCTTTTAACTTCCTGCGTAATAGAATCACTGTTTATTTTTAACTGTGCTTCTGTGTATACCGACATCTGCCCCAGTACTTCTACATCTTTTACATATACTGTTGCCCCTTGCACGTAGGCATACAGATATAAATATCTTGTGCTCGTGCTTTCTGGTAATGTCACTTCTCTTTCTATGGTTGTCCATTCTGTGCTTTTCAGCAATCCGGCTGCGGTTGTCTGATAGGTATAAAAGCTGCACTGTATCCTTGCAGTGCTTTCGTATCCGCTTGCAGTTGCCGCCTTATACCGTACCCTGTACGTTCCGGCTGGCAATACTCCAATCTTGCACCGTATGTATGATGATGTACTGGAAGTTTTTAAAATCTTCGCACATATTCCAGTGTGCTGTCTGTAATAACTGCGTTGTTTTCGCTGCTCGTATACCACTCATCGGTAAAACCGCCTTTAAAATCGCCACCCGCAACATAATTGTGCATGTTGTACTCTTCAATGGTTTTGCACAGCAATGTGATTTCTGATGCTGTACTTTCAATTTTTGCCGTCATTTCCTTTGTGACGGTTTCGCCTACGCTGTTTGCTTTATCTGCTGCATATGCATTTGCTGCTGCCTCTATCGCAATAGCTACGGCTGTCTGGTACTCCGTAACCGCACTGCCATACTCACTGTATGCAGTTCTGTACGTTTCCATATTTTTTTCAATTTCTTCTTTTGTTTCGGAATTTACAACATCATTGATTGCCGCAACCAGCACATTATATTTGGCTGTGTTTGCCGTTCCGAACACAGCAAGCCATGCTTTATGCATTGCGTTCAATTCCGCAGACGGCACATAATCATTGTCAAATAATTCTTCGTGTTTTGCGTCTGCCTCTTCTTTCTCTTTCGCAATGATCTGCAACATTTTCTGTATTGCAGCTTTTTCAGATTCCGTAATAATCCCGTCTGCTACGGTTGTTTCCAGTTCATTGTTGATATCGTCAATAGCGTTATTTACGTCTTGAATTTCTTTGTTGGTACTTTCCTGTAACCCATTCGCATACTGCTTTGCGCTGTTTAATGCTGCCTCTGCTGCATCTGTTGCGTGTTTAGTTACTTTGTTCCTGTACTCAACATCTAAAGCCTCTGCATACACTGTCCCAGCTTTAATATTGCCCCGGTTAATTCCCCGGCGGTAATAAAATCTGCTACTATCTGACCGTCTGCGGTTATTGCTGTCGTGAACTCTCCATTTACTCCCGTACTGCTGTGCCCCAGTCCGGCAAGATTCCAACGCCATACGTTTTTAGCTTTTGACATATCCGGCGTATCAAGTATAAATATTTCCTGCGGGTTCTTTTCCGGGTGTAATACCACATAACCACCGCTGTTGCCAGTGATTGCCGCAGTCACATTTTTAATGGTGTTCTCAATCTGCTTTTTGATTTGCTCCGCTCTTGTCTGATTCTTTACTATCAGCTCCTGTGCTTCTTTCTGTGCCGCTGTAATAGTCTTTGTCAGATTTGTGCGGTTTTCTCCAATTTCCAGAGAATTGTACCGCTCTTTTATGCTGTCATATTTTACTTTCGTAATCTTGGCTTTTACATTGATATCAAGCGGCAATATTTTTACCGTCACAATATCGCATAGCTTTACGCTTTCAAAAGCCTTTATGTTTTTATAATCTTTAGTTTTGTTCAATGACGCAAAAGACAAGGTAATATTTATTTTGGGCTCTGTACTTAATTTGCCCAAATACTCTTTTGCCTTTGCCCGCAGCATGTCCGTAGTAATAATTGTTCCGCTTTCCCATTCCCCTGATAAATCTACAATCTCACAGCGCAGCGTTGCATATTTGTTTGCGTTCTCGTGCTGTAACACCTTTTCCGGCAATGTTATGTACGTTTCCTGCTCTGCCCCGTCTGCGGTATATTTTGCATACGGAAAAATTACTGTTATAACATCTGCAATATTCTTTTCCTGCTTTGCATCTATTAAATTCTTGCCGTACTCGATCGTTACGCCATTATCTGCACCCCTTGCTTTTAAAAGTTTCTACTCTGTAATTGTCGTTAGTGATACTCGCCGCCCCATACGTCCAATAAGCTACCCTCTGTGCCGCCCATAACGTTTCTGACGCTTACAGCCCCGTCTATGCTGGTGCTGTTGGTTGTTGTAATATCACTTGCACAGGTAAACTCATGTGGCAATATCGCTGCATCCAGCAACTCATGCAATGCCCGCTCCCCGTTTACATCTTTTACGGTAAAACAGTCTACCGGGTTGCCGTTCAGCTCATAACTGATATGTTCCCCGTACCATGTTGTATTTTCTCCTACAGCTTTCGTATGGTTGTAAATGCGGAAAAGCTGCGGGTTATCTTCATCATTTGCCTTTGCTTTTATGATTGCGTCATTCTCTAAGTATTTCGCCAAATGTCCTTTTGTCGGATACGTCAACGCAAGCTCATATGTGCCGTTTCTTTCCTCGGTTACAATGCAGCTTACCGCATCTGTTAAAAACCCTATTCCATTTGTCGTAAAATCTTTTTCTAAGGCATCGTATAGAATCGGTATCAAAGTCTGCACCACCTCGGTATAATTTCCACTTTTGTTACATTGCCAGCCCAGCTTATGTTATTTGCTCCTGCTGCCAGCTTCGGGAAAAGTGTAGTAACCATTTTACTGTTTTGTAGCAGATCGCCTTTATATGCGTTCATTATTTCGCCGTCAATCTCAATGTATTCGTTCACATCTTTAAAGGTATGTGCCCGGTTATTGATATACAGCGTAATGCCACCACTTCCCGTTATTTTTATATACGGCGTTGCCGTAAATCCCTCTGTGTTGTATATGGTTGCTGCTTTCGTTAGGGTTATTGTCTTATCCCCATTCAGCCGCCTTTCATATGCTTTGCACATGAATGTTATTTCTATCTCTCCCAGTAACCGCTTTGCCAGTTCTGACACGCTGGCATTACTGTTTATATACGCCAGCCTATAGCGTTCTGTATTGTAAGTGTCGTACAGCCTGCTATACTCTATTCCCGGCGCATACAGCCACATATAAATGCTGTGTGCCAGTTCTTCTAAGCTCCTGCCCTGTGTCGCATCTACACAGCATGTATATTTTTGCTCGTAATCTTTAAATCTCTGATTGTCCAGCGTGTCTATTCTATTGTCCTGTATCAAGATGCCCCTTGCTGGCACTTCTACGGTTTCAATCTCCGGCTCTGCTGCTGAATCGGCGGCACTCTGCCTGTAATAAATAACCCCATATCCAACGAATTTATGCCGTTATAGGTAAAGCTATTTGCACTTTCAAAATATTCACTACGCATATGCCGCCTCTTCCCTTTCTTTTATTTGGTCTGCAATTTCCAATATTTCCTCTGTAAGTTCTCTTATGTCCTGTTCCCTGTTGTTGTAAAAATTCTCAATTTTCAATTGAATTTCATTTGTTGTACTGCCGCCCTGTTTACCGTTTACGGTATCCATTGCGGTATTTCTCGCCGTTGGTGTCAATGGTGTTACAATCGTCTGACCGTTTACCATTTGTATTAACTCTGGTCCCGCCTCTGCAACCATTGCCGCACCATTCTGTAATACACCACCATGTGCCAGCTTGGCAGGCTTAAATATCCCAGCCCGCCTATGTTTACGCCCGGTATCTTATTGATTAAACCGATTGCCCCGTTAATCAGCCCTATTGCACTGTTAATAGTTCTTTCAATCGTGCTTATTACTCCGTTGATTCCGGCACGTACTGCCCCGCTGATTGCATTTGATATTGCAGTGCCCAAATTAGAAAACGTGCTTTTGATTCTGTCCCATAAGCCGCTGAAAAAGCTGCCCCAGTTTGCAAATACCTGTTTTACAGCCTCCCACGCTGCACTAAATGTTGTCCTAAAGAAATTTCCTACTGCACTGAATATTGTTTTTACACTGTTCCATGCTGTGCTGAAGAAATTAGCAAAACCAGCCCAAATGCTTTTAATTCCGTTCCATGCGTCACTGAAATTCCCCGTTAATACATCTTTTACTACTGAAAAGATTGTTTTAATACCGTTCCATACCGCTTGGAAATACGCTACTACAACGTCCCATACTGCCTTTATTACTTCCCACGCCGTACTAAAGAACGCCCCCAGCACTTCCGCTACTACAGAAAATACAATTTTGATATTTTCCCAAATTGTAGTAAAGTACATTACCGCAACGTCCCAAACGGTTTTAATCAGCTCCCACGCAACCGAAAAGAAGCCGCTTAGCACTTCGCCAACTACAGAAAATACAGTTTTTATTGCTTCCCACAAAATCATAAAATACGGTGCTACCAAATCCCACACTGCTTTTATGATCTCCCATGTGTTGCTAAAAATCTGTGCAATATCTGCCATGATCTGCTGAATTACGCCCCATATCATTTCTATGTATGGCTGTATAAATCCCCATATCTCCTGTATTTTGTCCCATACTGCGCGTATAAATTCTTTGATTGCATCAATGGCATTTCCCACAAAATCTTTGATTGCAGAAAAAATACCGTCAACTATCTCTCTGAACCATTCACACTTGTTATATAAGACAACCAACGCCGCCACCAGTGCGGCTATTGCTATCACTACTATCATTACAGGGTTTGCTGCCATTACTGCATTTACTGCTGCAATCGCAGGCTGTAACATCTTGCATACGTTTATTATGCTCGATATCGCCCCCGCCACCTTGCTTATAATCAATAGTGCCGGGGCTAAAGCTGCCACAACTGCCAGAATAATAGCAATCGTTTCTTTCTGCCCATCTGACAAGTTTCTAAACCAGTCCGTAAAGTTCTTTACTGCACTTGTTACTTTTTCAATGGCAGGCTTCAATGCTGATAATGCTGTGCCTGCCAAATCACTGCCCGCAAGTTTTCAGATTATTCAGCGTTGTTTTTCGCTTCGTCCCATGGGTCTAATGTTGCCTCATAGGTATCCTGTACTACGTTCCCGTAATCGTCCAACGATGCACCCAAATCGTCTAAACTCAACTTACCCTCTCGGATAGCCTGCGCCATTTCCGCAAAACCTTTAGAGCCAAACGTTTCCTGTGCTATAGATAGTGCCTCTGTTTCTGTGCTGGCGTTTTTGATTCTGTCAATCGTCTTTTGCAGTGCTTCATTTGTACTTAATCCCTCTGCGGTATAATTCTTAACAGACTTTTTCAAGCCTGCCATTGCTGTTGTTGCATCTACACCGTTATTTTCAAATGCTGCTAGTAAATTTACACTTTCTGTAATCCCTAACCCCATTTCTTTTAGGGTGCTGCCGTTCTGCATCAACGAATTTTCCAATGTATCCATTGATAACCCGGTGTCCTGTCCTGTCTTTGTCAAAAGTCCCAGTACATTGCCTGCCTGTGATGCATCAACATTGAATTTATTTAAAATCGTATCAACATTATCTATTGATGTATTGAGGTCTGTATCATTGATTTCGGAAAACTCTATAAACTGCTGTGACAGTTTTTCAAGTTCTTCCCCTGTGAGCTGGAAACGTGTATTTACTTCTCCGATTGCCGTACCTGCTGTTTCTGCGTCAATCGCAAATTTTGTAAATATATTTTCATGCTGCCTTGCAGACTTTCCAGTACTTCGCCTGTTGCGCCTGTTTTTGTTATTACAATGTCATAGCCGTTATCTATGTCCATTGCCGCCGCATAACGATGCAGCCCCCACTGCTGCCGCTCCTGCGGATAATGGGCTAATGCTTTGCTGCTGCTCCTGCTTTATTGTTCACAGTGTCCAGTGCATTTGCTGCTGCATCAATCTTGCTTACTTTTTCTGCTGTATCGTCCGCTGCGTCTGCCACGCCCTCAAGCTCTTTATTGCTTTCCTGTGCTTGCTGCTCCAAATCTCCCAGTTTGATTTCCGTTGATGCAATTTCTCTTTGCAGTGCCCGGTACTGTTCCTCGCTTACTTCGCCGTTTTCAAACTGTTCCTGTACCTGTTTTTCCGCTTCTTTCAGCGTATCCAACTTTTCTTTTGTACTTCCTATAGCTTCTTTCAGAATCTTTTGTTTTTGTGCCAAAAGCTCTGTATTTGAGGGATCTAGTTTTAACAACTTGTCCACTTCCCTCAATTCTTTTTGTAAAGAACTGCATGAGCTGTTTACCCCAGAAAGTGCTTTGGATAATTTGGTAGTATCGCCGCCAATTTCTATGGTAATACCTTTAATATTTCCTGCTGCCATGCTACCGCTCTCCTTTCCGCATCTTTTCCCGCAGTTTCTTCCTATCCGGCTTTGTCTGTTCCATTCTCCAGCAATTATCTAAGTACTCTCTGCCCTCTTTTCGTCTGCATGAGCTTATGTATATTTGCCTCTCGCATAAAATATAAATACAAATCTATTGGCATTTCCTGCACATCAAATATTGTGATGTTCAGATAGTCAATTACCAGCTTTTCCCCTTTTGTATTTAATCTATAATGCACCTCGTCCCCGCTGCCGCCGCCCGGATAATACGGCATTTTTAATTTGGGTTATTCTTAATCGAATTGACAAAATCGCCATAATCGTTAATGTATGCCACGATTTCCTCGATGTCGTACTCTTCGTTTTCCAAATACTCTGCTGTAATCCGTTCCCCGTTTTTATTGTTAGATAAGATTTCAGCCATAAGTGACAACATTGTTTTATATACTTCTTTGCCGTCCACTTCCTCTTCGTCCAGATCACTGATTTCCTGCATCTTTTCAAATGTGCTTTTCTTTGGCATGTTTACAATTACTACTTTGCCGTCTTTCAGTGTCGTTGTATAAAACTGCGTTTCATTTTTCCAAAATTAAAGCTTTTGTTCGCCATGCTTTACTCTCCTTTTTTTAGCTGCGGGAAGTGCCCCGCAGCTTTTTCTTTACACTTCTGTAACGATATCCTCGTCAAAATCAATAATGTGCCGTCTTTATCCAACGGGTGCGCCTTAAACTGCGGCTCGATTGTGCTTTCTGCATCTTTGGCAAATGTAAAGCTAAAGCCTGCCTCATTTCTTCCCACAATCGTTACTCTGATATTGCCGTCCTCACTATCTTCGTGTAAGAATCTAATGAGGTATTTTTTATTGTTCTGATTTTTGATTCCACCGATTTTTACAGTTCTCTTTTTGGCTGTTTCGGTTACTCTCGCTGTTGCACACAATTTTTCAAGTGTCTTTGCGCACCATGTAAGCAACCCTGCCTTTAATGTCACATCTTCACTGGTTAAAACCGTTTTCTGTACAACGCCCAAATCGTCCTTTGCCGTATATGTTTCTGCGGTATACTCCAACGATGCGCCGCCCTTGATATGTGCAAGCTGGTTTGCATCTGTTTCAATCGCTGTATCTTCCGGGATTTCCCCAGTAAAAACCATGCAATACAGCTTTCCACTGCCCAAAATAATTCTTTCGCTATCCATATCCTTATCCTTTCTTTCTCACTTTCTCGTAAATTGTAAATTCGTATGCGGTCTGTACCATATCCTCACTTTCAATCGTATCTTGGTACTTTGTGTAATCCACATCAAATAACACTTTCTCTTCAATTTCTTTCTCTAACTGCCGTCTGCCACTTTGTCTGTGTACAGTTCCAGTGCTGCGTGTATCTCATGTAACAAAATTCTTTCATCACTTCCACGCCCAACTACCTGTGGTACGATATACACAAGATATGGCGGCACTGGTAACGGGTTTTCTTTCGTTTCCCGGAACGCATCTTTTGCAAGTGGCAGCCCCGTTGCTTTTGCCCTGTCAATTATTATTTCTAACCTCACTGCTGCACCACCTTTTCTATACGCTCCTGCAATTCTGTTACCATTTTTTCCTCTACAGGCTTAATATGTACCCTCGGATTTACACGCCCGCCGTTTCTACTTGCGTGTCCGTATTCCAGTAAGTGCGTAAGTTGATAATCTGTTTTATTAAACACTGTATTCCTTTTGGTGCGGGTATCTGCATAGGTCTGTTTTTTTCTCCAACCTCTTCTATAACTGCCTGTCAGCTTTGGGCTGCTCTGTTTCAGTTCGTCCACACCCTCTTGTGCCACATCATCAACTATCGTTTTATTTCGTCCGCTACGTTCTGGTCGTATTCCGTAAGCCCGGCTGCAATCTCTGTTGCAAGGTCTTTTATATCTACTTCTTTACTCAACGTCTGCCCACCCGCTTTTCTGCATACAATTCTGTCTTTTCTTCGTTCTTCCGCTTTGTATGTTCGGTATACCGTCAGCCTCTGCCCGTTGTACTCAATTTCTGTTTGATTGCTGTACTCAAAACTCCATACCACAAACTTGTATTGCGGCTTTATGTCCTTTTGCCCCACTGCCTCAAACTCGCTTTGCGTAATGCTCTCAACGTCACAGAAAATAATAGTTTTCTCTACCTCGCTGTCATTGATCTGCTCGCATAACGTAATTTCTTCCTGCATCTTATCCCTCTTTTGTGTTGTAATCTCCGGCAAGACACAGTGACATTTTCAACGCCTCATAGCTCTGCCTGTATCTGTCTGCTGCATTTTGGTAATTAAACTCTGCTTTTACAAACAACGTAACGGCTCTAATAATAAGCGCATCGTTTTCATTGATATTTACCACGCCTGCAAGCTGTAAATCCAACTTGCAGGCTGCAATACTGTTGTTTATGTCCTGTTCAATCACTGCGGATTTGCTTAAAATCCTCATGCTGCTTTTTATGGTATCTGTTAATATTGTTTCCATAAAACCGCCTCTACTTTGTGATTTTCGCCACTCCTGCTGCCACTAAAACCTCTGCACGTTCTGCTGTTACAACAAATTCTTTGCCCGGTCTAAATGTCTGCTGCGCCTGTTTATCTTTGTAGGTTTCAATAACCGTTACTCTCACACCGTCTTTTTCTGTGTCCGTTTCGGACACTTCCGGCGTTGGCGTTTCCTGTTCTGCTTCTCCCGGTACTTCCGGCTGCTGCGTTTCTCCCTGCTGCGTTTCTCCCTCTTCCGGCTCTTCTGCATCTACTGCCGCAATTCTCTTTGCAAGCTCTTCTTTCGTTCCGCTGTCACTCAACCCCAGCTCATTTGCAAGTTTCTGTAAATCTTCCTTTTTCCGCTTTTCAAGCTCTTTTACATCAAAATGTGCCATATTGTGCCTCTCTTTCCTTATACTGACCTAACGCCCTTTTTCACTAAGATAATGCCGTTTGCATCGGCTACCTTGCCGTCCACAACCATTAAGCACTTGTTTTTGATTTTGTTGTTATCGTGGTCTGTCCACTTCACTACCTGCATTTCCATGTTGGTATTGATAACGTAATCAGAGAAACTCATAAATACCGCAATTACATCGCCCTCGTTTGCATCGTCCCAGCTCGGTAATACATCGTCCTCTACGGTTTCCACGTTCTTGCCCATGAAACGGTATGTTTCCTCTCCGTTCACTCCATAATTTGTACGTCCAATCGGCTGCCCGTTCTTATCTTCCATGCCGTCAATGCCTGTATCAAACGTGGACTGATTCATAACAAAACTGCCGTTTCTGTACGCCTTTTTTCATTTTTCCTTTTACTTTGTGCCAGCCGTTCCAGCTCTCATACTCTTCCTGTGTCAGCGTAACAACCGTTGTTACCCTGCTGTCCTTTGTGACACCCAGCGGCTGCCCCTCTCCTGTACCATTGAAAATTGCAATCTCAATAGCCTTTACCATTGCCTCTGTTGCCATAGGTACAAACAGATCGGTAAACATTTTCAGAGTAACAACATTGGCTAAAATGCTCTGTGAAATTTTGCACTCTAAGCCGTAATAGTTGAATGTTACAGAAGTTTTTGCAGATGCTTTCTGGTCATCGCTGCTCTTTTCCTCTGCAATCCAGTGTGCCGTAGGTTTTAAATCTGCAATCGGAATGGATACACCGCCCTGTACGTTAATCTTGCGTACTTTTGCGTAAATGCTGCCGTAGCTTTCCAGCTTTGTAATAATCTCATTCATAATAGAGGTTGGAATTACTGCGCCGCTGTCTGCTGTCGTAGTATTTTCTGCCGCTCTATACTCCTGCGGAATAACCACGCCCCTGCACACATAATTCATAAATGCTTTTCTGTAATGCTACAGTATCGTACTTATCCTCTGGCTCTGTTGCTGCTGC
>ENA-OQER01001436-OQER01001436.1-human-gut-metagenome-genome-assembly--contig:-NODE-1436-length-11385-cov-2.738586_pt1 | contig 11385 bp, 23 predicted proteins | sample MGYA00242797_ERZ504639 | MGnify/ENA primary metagenome ERZ504639 (study PRJEB26092, sample SAMD00036306) | human gut metagenome | host: Homo sapiens | study: EMG produced TPA metagenomics assembly of...
CATTGCCAAAGATATATGTCAGCCTGTTTTGATACTGTAAATATTATTATGAAGAGCCGTATGCGGGAAAGCCGCACGTACGGTTCTGTGAGGGGCTTACATTGTGAGGTGTGAGTCTACTCGACTGATAAGGAGCGAAAAGAAAAATGTGTGAAGAATGTTACTCTGATGAAAATAGAATAACACCATTACTAAATCCCTTGGACTGCTTAGAAAATCACACTCAATATATTTGTGGAACTTGTGGGCGTTGCATTTGTATTGAACATGACCCAAACAGAGGATTACAAAGATGGAATTTTCCTTTTAAGTCATTGGAAATTGCAAAATATTATTTACGAACAGCCGATTATACAACGAAAGGTTCGTGTGGTATTTATGAGATAGAGAACAGTAAAGACAGAGTATCTTATAAAATATTCGCCGGGAATGGGGATTTACATCTATTCTTGAAAAAGAATAAAGACAAGAAATGCAAACAAATGACACCTGTGTTTAATGTTGGAGAGTATAAAGAATATCAACATGCAGAAATACGAAAATTGACTTCTGATGAAATAAAACAATATATGAGTGAACGTTAAATTCCAGTCTTGGTGTTTAGGAGATTACAAAAATGAAAAAGCTTTTTGATGTACCAGATTCATATAAAGAACACATAACTAAGTTTGATAGTAGTGATGGCTTTTTAGCGTTGGGGATAATAGTAACATATTTTGTTGTTATGACTATTTCTGGTATAATTGTACAATATATTTCTCAATTGCAAATCACTATTATAGGTGGAGAAATCAATGTGTTTTGGTGCTAGAATGGAGTAAGGTATGGTTTTAGATCACACAAAAGTTGTTTATACGGCAGAAGATGAGCAGGGATTCACATTTCGACAAATCAATGATGAGGATGCAGCCGTGGAGCTTAGGCACGGAGAAAAAAGAGGAACAGGTGGGTTTTGATAGCATTTGTGGCATTGCTCATAGGTATGGTTGTCAGCACTTTTTTTAATTTTGATGGGAGTGATATCTTTGTTTGTCTGTATTATGTTATAGTAATATTTATAGCTGGAGCATGCGTTCTGACAGAGAATGCAAATATAAGACAACTGAGAAAAAAGCAGGTGTTACAGTATGATGTTGTACTTGTGCAAAAGCAACCAGTGATTGAGACGGAGTCTTATGGCGCTGAAAATATCCGGGATAAGAAGCGGTTTTACCCAATATTGGAAGGGATGTACATTCGGGATATGAGAGTACGTGTTTCCTTTCAGAAGAAGACTATAAGAAAAGAGAAATTGGTGACACGATAACAATGACACGATTTATATGGAAGTAGGGAATGATTGCTGATGTATCCATTGCATTTTCTGGGGTAGTAGCATCAAGTGTATTGATTACAAAACGTAGATCGCATTCTAAATGAGATTTTCTTATATGATCTCTCGGAAGGGAAATATAAAAAAAAGATCTGGCGATTATGTTTAACCACGGAGATATCGGCGAAATTGTCTGCAGAGGATACGAAGATGATGAACGGAGATTCCGCTCGTTATTTTTAAATACAGGAGCATAATGTGATGAAAAAGATGTATTTCCTTAAAGATAGAAAAGAGGCGGTTATCGATCGACTGACTATATGAGTAAACATAGACAGGAGTATCTGCAGGATAAGGAACATAGCATGATAACGCTTCAGTTCAAGCAAGGCATGCCGGTGATTCGTTTCTCATCAGGCAGGGTAACGTCATATTGGGATTTTTCTTTTGATGGGAAAAAGATGACCGTGCAGCGAAGGTGTTCTTTATCTGATAAAATTATCTGGGGAACACTTTTGATTATAGATTTGTTTATTTTATATTTGTTCAGACAGTCGATATGGCTGGGGCTGGCATGGTTTTGTGCGTTGCTGTTACTGGAAGTATTACCGTTCTATGCGCTGGAATCTTGTGTTACTTTTAGACATGTGAAAATGTTTGTGACTCATTATCTGGCTGATTATATAGGGGAAAGCGAGGAAATCTACGAAATGTAAAAGTTAATGAAAGGTTTGTGCCTGATTCTGGCACTGTTCATACTAGTGTGTGATTGCGGAATAGAGACCTATGCCGATGCGTGGGATGGGAGGAGCGAGACAACATTATGTGGAGTACGATTTTAAAGAGAATGTGCTGGCTCCATTAGACGAAGTAAAAGTGGTTGATGGGAAGGTTGTTCCTAAAAAAATAGAGTATACAATGATGGAGAAATAGAAAATGATTATTGCGATTGTAATAGGCGTCTCATGTCTGTTCTGGATCATAGCTGCCATATTGTTTGTATGTGCAAAAGGTGTGGATCGCAGGATTAGTGAGTCGAAGAAAGACTGCGTGGAGAAGACGACTGCGACAGTTGTGGATGTGGAAGAAGTCTACAAGAGAAATGTGGATACCTATAATTACACATGGTATCCCGCATACGAATTTTATGTAAATGGAGAACGGGTAGTACAAAAGAGTGTGATTGGAACAGGAAAAAATTCTGTTCAAACAGGGCAGCAGACAATCTTATATTATAATCCGGAGAATCCACATATGATATATGTTCCGGCAGAAAATCAGACGTCTGTATCGACGATCCTGAAAATAATAGGGATTGCTTTTGTGATTTGCGGATGTTTAGCGGGAATCATTGGTTTCGTTGTGTCTAAGAATATGTAAACATATAGCGTGAGTATTTATATGAAACGGGGGTACACATTAAGAAAAATAAATTGGGTAATACCTGGTGGCAGAAGCAAGCGCATGTTTCTTATGCTAGGATGTGTGTCATGGATACTTATGCTTCTGTGTAGTTGCGGAAGAAATCTGCCTGATTCAGAACAGGTGATTAAACGATATTTGAAGGAAAAATACAATCAGGAGTTTCAGATTGTACATACTGAGAGAAAAAATATTGGTCAGAATTTTGGTGAGTTCATAAATACTGGGGAGGCAGTATCACTAAATGAATCAGATGATGCTTTTTCATTTACGATTTATGAAGATGGAAGAATCACAGATAATTATCCCAAGGTGATACTTGGGAATCAGATCAAACAGGATATTTATTCAATATTAGATCACGGGAAACTAGAATACACGAATGTTGATATTCGTTTCATAGAGAGTGATCAGGAATATGTTACTTTTGAGGATTATAAAAGCAACCATAATGTTTTAATATTCAGTGACTTGAAAGGTTTGGAGACCAATGTCGATAAGAATATTGAAATGCATATGACCTTTTATGTGCACTGAGAGACCAAGGCTATTATTTTTGTTTGACAATAGATATTGATAAAGCCAGTAAAACGATTATTTATGATCAAGACAATGAAATGATTTCCAAAGATTCATTCATTCAGAAGTTCAGTTAACCGGAATGTATGCAAGGTGGATTGCTATGCCGAAAAATAGTAATAGTGGAAGTGATCTGGCAACATATATTGCAAGCAATGCGGAACTATTGACAGAGCAAAATTATACAGATATTGATGCGTTGGTCTTTGCAGAAATTATTCATAGGGGGTTTTACGGATGAGGAAGGTGAAGTTTTTACGAATAAATATTTGACTGCTGGGGTGAGACAATGAAAAAAATCCAAACGAATCAGACGAAAGAGAAATTCTATGAAAAATTGAATATGGAATATCAAAAAGAGCGTAACCATGACAAATGGCATCCGTGTACACATCTGATAAAAAAAGATGGGAAGTATTATGTATATTATCGTTCAGGAAAAAATGTCTATAAATGGTCTGTGCAATACCTTGAGGATCAACAGATCATTGAACTGCAACATGTGTGGAATATAGCGGATTATGTGATGTGGATTCCGTTAGCGGCAATGGATGTATTTTTTGCGTGCTTTTGTGTGTTCAATAAACTATGGCAGTATATACCTGTATTATGCATGGTAATTGCAGTACTGGAATTTCTGCCCTATTATGTGTTTGTGGCTCGTTTAGGAGAAAATGTAGTGACGAAGTATATAATAAGCTGTTTGGAAGACAAGGATCTATAGAACAGATACTAGGATGAATGATATGCTGAAAGCGAGGAAATCTACGAAATGTAAAAGTTAATGAAAGGTTTGTGCCTGATTCTGGGTAGCAGACAATCTTATATTATAATCCGGAGAATCCACATATGATATATGTTCCGGCAGAAAATCAGACGTCTGTATCGATGATCCTGAAAATAATAGGGATTGCTTTTGTGATTTGCGGATGTTTAGTGGGAATCATTGGTTTCGTTGTGTCTAAGAATATGTAAACATATAGTGTGAGATATTTACGGACAGATGATACAGGTTCTGATAATATAATGAATAATATCTATATCCCCCATTTGAAATGGGAGCCGAGGCAAAGCCAGAGCGTTACCTAGAGTATTAAAAAACTCCTATGCTATCTTCAGACTAGATTGCATTCTCTTTTAAAACATATCTTGTTGGACGTGCTTGTAACAGGAGTACTGTTTGTATTGATGCATTTTCCGTTCAGAATGGTTGCTTATGACATGTCATTTTGGGAGATCATATCAAATGTAAGATATATAGCAGATTTGTTTATAACACATCTTATCTTGGCTTATATTAGAATCAAATCTGATAGCTTATATGGTGCAATCCTCCCCCATTGGGTTTCGGATTTTGCCTATAGAATTGTTATACATATATAGAAAGTTAAATTGTAAATGTAACAGGAATAGTGATTAAAAAATTGAGAGATGAATTTGAATTTTTAGATTTGAGGTATAAAAGGAATGAATGCTAAAGAGTGTATGATTGAAGCTGATAAATTGTTGCAAAAATGGAGTTGTTATTCTATAGAAAACAGAAGGTATATTGAGAAAATATTTAATGGTTCCAATAGGTATGACATGATGTTAAACGTAGATGTAATGCAGAAACAGGCAAAGATTTATGTATTGGAAAGAGGAGTGACAATTTATGAGTACAGAACGGAGAGGAAAGAGATTGTAATATATGCTGTTCTTCGTGATATTATTGGGATAATTTCCGATACATTTATATGTGATTCACATGTTGATGAAAAGGGATACCTGCATTTTACTGAAAATGTATCCAATTATAGAAAGAAAATAACCGATGAGGCATTTTCATTAATGGGAGAGCCATATAATGAGTGGAATCGACAAGGGATTTCTATTTGGGATTTTAACCGAAGTTTTGCGGGGGAATAAACGCCCAACTTTCAGTAATACGCTCTGTTGATGTGCTGATTTTTCTACGATATACTCCTTCAAAAAGGAGTGTGCTCTTATGGGTAGAGAAATTTATGACATCATCAATGACATGGCAGAAGTATTAAATGCATCGCAGATGCAGAAACTACAAGAGGTGTTGGCAAAACGGTTATCTGAAAAATACTGTATATGATTATTTGCAGACAACTAATATGGACTTTCTAGATATGATTTTAACTGCAAAGCATTTAGAAGGGTGTTCTGACAAAATAATACGCTATTATAGGTGTAATATTGAAAAGATGTTGGATACAATAAATATTCCGGTCATAAAGATAACGACCGAGATGCTACGAAAATATCTTGTAGAGTATCAAACGATAAATAATTGTGGAAAGGTAACTATTGATAATATTCGTAGAAGTCTTTCCACATTTTTTCGTGGCTAGAGGAAGAGGATTATATTATAAAAAGCCCAATGAAAAGAATTCATAAGGTAAAGACTGCCGTTATTGTAAAAGATACCATTCCGGATGAGAAAATAGAAATTCTTAGAGATAATTGTAATAATCTGCGTGATAGGGCAATGATTGATTTTCTGCTTTCAACAGGAATTAGAGTAGGCGAATTGGTAAGGCTGAACATTGATGATATAGATTTCTCTGAGCGGGAATGCGTGGTTTATGGCAAAGGAGACAAAGAGAGGAAAGCATATTTTGATGCTAAGACCAAAATTCATTTGTTGAATTATATTGAATCAAGGACAGATAATAATATAGCGTTATTTGTGTCGTTAAACAAACCACACAGTAGACTTACTGAAAGCGGTGTGGAGTTACGATTACGAGAAATGGGGAAGAAGTTAGGTGTAGAAAAGGTACACCCACATAAGTTCAGAAGGACTATGGCCACCAGAGCAATTGAGAAAGGTATGCCGATTGAACAGGTACAGAAAATTCTGGGACATGAGCAAATAGATACAACGCTCAGATATGCAATGGTTAATCAAAACAATGTGAAGCTATCGCATCGAAAATATATTTCATAGATTGACTTGTAACGCAAAAGACGTTACAATAAAAGAAAGATGGAGGTGTATTCTATGGGAAAAACAGCAACATTAAATATAAGAGTAAATCCAGATGTAAAAGAAAATGCAGAAGTGTATTGGCACAATTAGGGATACCAATGGCTACTGCTATAGATATGTATTTAAAACAAATATCATTAGTAGGAGGAATTCCCTTTTCTATTGTATTACCAAAAGCAGCTAATTCAGTGAATGCAGATATGATGTCTGCTACACAGATTCATCAAAAGTTAGAAAAAGGATATGCCGATATAGAGAAAGGAAATGTTGAGGATGCAGCTAGTGCGTTTGTGGCATTTAGAGAGAGGCATTAATGAAGCAATATAAGGTAGAGATTACAAAAGAAGCTTTGCAGGATATGGAAGATATATACAATTATATTGCTATAGATTTGCTTGCTCCGGATAATGCAATGGGGCAATATAATCGCATTGCTGATGAAATACTTACATTAGACACTTTCCCGGAACGATTTAGGATTATGGATTCTGAGCCGGAAAAGAGAATGGAGTTGCGTAGAATGCTCGTCGATAATTATTCAGTGTTTTACACAATCCGTGACGAAAGGGTAATTGTAACGGATGTGTTATACACGGCATCTGATATAGAAGCACGTTTGAGAGGCGAGCTATAAAAGCACGCGTTTATTTGAATTTTATAGCGAGGAGGTTATTTATGGCATGGGGTATACAGACAACAAATGATTGAGGGAGAAACTGCCTTTGGCATAATTCACAATAGTTCATACTTTTTGCGGAACTGACGGTTTATGAGGATGGAGTAATAAATTGTTGGAATAAAAATGATCTTAACCAGTTTCAAAATTCATTGGAAAGAGGATGGGTTGTTCCACAAATTCCAATAGGAGAGTCAATAAGTGTATTTCAGCTTGGGGATTTTCCTGTTCTTGATGCCAGATGGTTGCATGACAAAAAAAGTTTTTATGAATATATTGTGGGAATTGTGCGCCGTTTGAATCCGGAAATGAAAAATTTGTATTGTGAGCAGCCAAGAGTTACTCAAAAGTGGAAAGATGCAAGAGTATCGTGGTCAGCATATCCAACAGAGTGCAAAATGAAGGATAAGTTTGGATATAGCCTTTATGATGGAAAAAGTCATTTTATTTTTTATAAAGATGAAAATGGTCTTGAGCTTACACTGTTGACAGCTTATGAGGATAAAACACTTCGAATTGAGGCAAAAGGCGATATATATTATTCCCTTGATGAGATTTTTGAAATGTTTGATAATAATGAACTTGTGGTAAGTATTGATGATAAGCAGTGGGTGAAAATTGAGGGCATTGGTGAAGTCTTGTTTGGTGCAAGCGAGTTGGGTGAGAACTCGCTTGATGAAATGAAAAGTATTATAAGGGAAATGGTTCTTGATGTTGCAGGTGAAGAAACTGCACATGATAAGTGCGTAAGAGCATATCATGAATATCTTGAATATCCGTCAGATTTTAATAGAGAAGTATTAAGGAAAGCTTATGAAGCAGTTCCAGAAAGTGAAAGAATGTATCTTGGGGATATGGATAGTAAAGATAGTGATTATAGAAGGATTTTGTATTACCCGGATAAGAAGAGAGAAGTGTAGATTTAGATAAAACAGGACAGGAAATATAATAGAGTGTTGCACCAGTTGCATATGTAGCATATAAGAAAAAGAATATATACATAAGTATATGTTTTTATTACATTTGTAATTTGCTTTCTGTAATAAGTTTTGTATTGGAAGTGATGGGATAAATTTAGAAAGACACTCGAAACTTTCAGTTTGAGGAGGTGAACACTTTGGATTTTACAGGCACTCATCCCATAACCGTGAGTTCCATAACGTAAATTGCAGATTTTGTGGTGCGATTCATGACGTTGATCGGGCATGTATAAGCGTCCTCTCACAAGTCATTCGTAACGTAAATGAAAGAAAAACGGTACAGACAAATATGATTTCCTTCGTGAGCCATGGAGCTGGGATTCTAACAATCATGGAAGCTTCAGCTGAACATGATTGTTGTTCAGAAGCCCAGCGGAATGCCCGGCGAACAGGAACATCATATTTGTCTGTACCGTTTTTCTTTTCATAACCCCATAAAATCACGACTTGTGAAAGGACGCTTATATCTGCCCTTCACAACCTATAAAAGCACCACAAAATCTGCTGCTCCACGGTAAGTGAAACTCCGGTTATGCGATAGAAATTTTTCCTTCATGGATGAGTTCCACAAATTTTTTGACAAGCACAGGATCAAATTGCGTACCGCTGTTTTTTTCAAGTTCATTGACAGCGTATTCCACAGAGAGCGCCTGCTTATAAGGACGTTGGCGGTCATTGCATCAAAACAGTCTGCAATCGTGAGAATCCTTGCCATATAAGGAATATTCTGGCCGGCAAGTCCGCGGGGATAACCGGTGCCGTCATAACGCTCATGGTGGCCGACAACGGCAGGGATCACGTAATCCATGTCAGGCAGATAACGGATCATCTTTGTGGAATTTTCCACATGTGTTTTCATAATGGCATATTCCTCGTCAGTAAGCTTTGAAGTTTTCTGCAGGATGCGTTCCGGGATACTGATTTTTCCGATGTCGTGTAAAAGACCGGCATCGCGGATGATTTCAATGTCGTTGGAATTCATTCCGAGTGCTTCTGCAAGTATAACGGCATATTTGGAAACATTCATGGAGTGGATGAAGGTGTAACTGTCCTTGGCATCTATGGCAGCGGTGAGCGCATAAATGGTTGGGGCAACACGCTCATATGCGGCACGGATATCCGGATCGTGGGAGCGTTCATCTATTCCAGGGCGGTAAACTTCAATATTTCCTTTTCCAGCCTGCTTTCCATAATAGATGGCCTGTTCTGCGTTGTGCAGAAAGGAAGCAGCATCAGTGGAAATATCAGGGAATACAGATATTCCGCAGGTGATCGTGATATCCCAGACGGTGTTGGCAGGAGTGGCATCCGTGATGGCGTCCACTATACGTTTGCAGCAGCTGCAGGCTTCATCTATATCCGTTCCCGCTTTTAAAATCAGAAATTCATCCGCACCAAAACGGAAACCGATGTCTTTTGATGAAATTTCCTGAAGAATGACCTGCGCAAAGCGGTGGATCAGGTTATCGCTTTCCTGTGCACCATACAATTCGTTATACAGTTTGAAATCATCAATATCGAGCACGATCAGTGTGGATGGCTTCTGATGCTGGCATACATGGTCAATACATTCAAATGCGTGTTTGCGGTTGTACAAAGAAGTAAGGTCATCGGTAATAGATGCGCGGTATGCATTCTGATACAGGTTGGCATTGCGCAGCGCATAGGAGGAATAGTAACATATTTTTTCCAGATATCTGAGTTCCTCTGGGGCAAAGTCCTGTCCGTCATGGGCTGCAATATAGAGAAAGCCGATAATGACCTGATTGTATTTGAGCGTATAAATGGCGGTGATGTGTTCTGCATTCAGCCAGTTGCGCTGTCTTGGAGTCAAAAGGTCGAGGATGTGTTTTCCGGTATCGTTGAGCATGATCAGATTCGGGGAATCCTTTAGCTCCTGAAGCATGGAATCAGTGGGAACACTGTATGATTTTGTGCAGGCAATACTGCCACATTTACGGATGACGGAAAAAACGTGGTGTGTGTTCTGGTTCATCATCAGTAAAAGTCCGTCCGGCTGCAGGATATCCTGCAATGCTTCAATTGCGGCATCGTAAATCCCATCTGCGTTTAAGGTGTTAATGACTGCAGTGATAAAGTGGTCGAAAACTTCTTCTCTTTCTCTCATAAGGCTCCTTGCGTGCGTAAATATTTTATGTAAATTAATCCTTTTAACTTGTGAATGTTCTTTTATTATACTATAATATTATATGAATGACACGTAAAAATTTTGTGTCTGTTGGAGGCAGGGCATGAGGCAGGAAGAATTTAAAATGGAACGCACAGGTCTGGTAGAAATAGGACAGGTGATCCCAATCACAGAGGGAAAACTGCCAAACTCTTATTATTACACATTGGGAAAAGCATATGCGATGTCTGCAAATTATCCTGTTGGAAACAGGATCAGATCCGGAGAGGGAAAAGTTGTAGATAGTAAAAGAAACGGAAAAGGGATATTTTGTAACAGTTGAATTTGATGAATAAATGAGTTAATATAGAAATATTCTTTTTTTAAATTGAAAGGAAACATATATGCGTTATTTACCAACGAGTAAACTGACGCCTGGAATGGCTCTTGGTCAGGATATTTACGATGGAGCGGGAAGACTGTTACTTGCAAAACACCTGCTTCTCTCGGAAGAATATATTTCCAATCTTGAATTTTTAGGGTTTCCAGGGATATACATAGATGATGAATTTACGCAGGGCATAGAGATCCAGCAGGTTTTAAATCCGCAGGTGAGGAGTCAGGCACTGAAGTAGTGCATGACATGTTTGCATTTGATGTGTCCTCAGATGCAGAAGAAGATATGCCGGTCAGTGAAATTAAAATACAAAAAGACGATCGAGCGCATTGTGGAGAACATTTTGAGCAATGGAGACATTATGTGCAATGTGTTAGATATCAAGAATTATGATGATTACATTTATTACCATTCCATTAATGTCGCATGATGTCAGTGCTGCTTGGAGCGAATTACGGAATGAATGAAGAATCATTGTATCAGCTTACGACGGCGGCGATTCTTCATGATATAGGAAAGAGGTTCCTTGATATAGGGATCATCAATGCAGATCATGCATTGACAGAAGAGGAGACACAGCTTTTGCGGAAACATTCGGAGCTGGGAGCAGATTATTTAAAAGGTAACTATCATTTTTCTACACTCGTATATGCGGGTGTCATGCAGCATCATGAAAATTACGATGGAACCGGCTACCGCTGGGAAAGAGTGGAGAGCATATTCCGTTGTATGCAAGGATCATCCGGCTAGTGGAACAATATGACGATATGGTATCACTTCATCGCGGAAGGGAAAATCTGTCACCTTCAGATGCAATGGAATACCTGATGGCAGGATCAGGCAGCTTATTTGATCCGAAGCTATAGAATTGTTTGTAGAGAAAATCGCAG
>ENA-OQER01001437-OQER01001437.1-human-gut-metagenome-genome-assembly--contig:-NODE-1437-length-11382-cov-4.842292_pt1 | contig 11382 bp, 14 predicted proteins | sample MGYA00242797_ERZ504639 | MGnify/ENA primary metagenome ERZ504639 (study PRJEB26092, sample SAMD00036306) | human gut metagenome | host: Homo sapiens | study: EMG produced TPA metagenomics assembly of...
AACAGAACTATATTTTCTCTAAAGCTTCAGGAGCTTATACGTGACCGGCTCGATAAGAAAGAACAGATAATGTTGTTCCTTAATAAACGTGGAACAGCTGGATTCGTATCATGCAGAGCCTGTGGATATGTCTGTAAGTGTCCACATTGTGATGTTTCCATGACTGCACATCGTAACGGAAGGCTTGTATGTCATTACTGTGGCTATGAAACACCGCAGGTTAAGATATGTCCGGAATGTGGTTCAAGATATATATCAGGCTTTAAGGCAGGAACAGAGGCTGTTGAAGATGCAGTACATAAGATGTTTCCGGATGCAACAGTGCTGCGTATGGATTTGGATACGACCAAAGGAAAAGATGGACATGAACATATATTGAATGCATTTGCAACACAGCAGGCAGACGTTCTTGTAGGAACGCAGATGATAGTCAAGGGACATGATTTTCCAAAGGTTACACTTGTTGGTATAGTTGCAGCAGATATGTCACTTTATTCAGGCGATTACAGGGCAGTTGAAAGAACATTCCAGCTTGTAACCCAGGCAGCCGGCAGGGCTGGAAGAGGTGTAAGAAGGGGCGAAGTGGTTATACAGACGTATTCACCAGATAATTATGGTATAATATGTGCAGCCAGTCAGGATTACACAGGCTTCTATGATAAAGAAATAGCATATAGAAAAATGCTTTCATATCCACCTGTAAGTAATATGATTAAAATAAATATCAGTTCAGAAGATGAGAATAAGCTTTTGAAAGCTGCAGAAAATATAAAGCAGCTGCTTGAGAAAAAGACAGCAGGGCTTTCAGATAATATAAAGCTTCTTGGCCCATCGAATGCACCTATATATAAAATAAGTGATGTATACACTAAAATAATATATTTAAGAAGTGCTGATTTTAGCAGGCTTTCATATCTTATGGACTGCATAGATAAATACATACAGGATAATGATATGTTTAAAAATATAAGCATCCAGTATGATGTTAACTAGTACATCGTTTCGAAAACGATGTACCAGATATTTACAACAATTAATGATTATAAATAATGTTAAAACGGAGGAATAATAATGGCGATAAGAAATATAAGAACTCTTGGTGATGAGATACTAAGAAAAAAGGCAAAAGAAATAACAGAAATGACACCAAGAATACAGGAACTTATTGATGATATGTTTGAGACAATGTATGATGCGAATGGTGTTGGACTTGCAGCACCACAGGTTGGCATAAGAAAAAGACTGGTTGTTATTGATTGTGGCGATGACCCAATAGTACTCATTAACCCAGTAGTGCTTGAAACAAGCGGTTCACAGACAGGACAGGAAGGCTGTCTTAGTGTTCCAGGTAAATCAGGTATAGTTACAAGACCATCATATGCTAAGGTAAAGGCACTTAATGAAGATATGGAGGAGATTATTGTTGAAGGTGAAGAACTTCTTGCAAGATGTCTGCTCCATGAGATAGATCATCTTGATGGAATAATGTATGTTGATAAGGTTGAGGGAAAGCTGCTTGATACTGAAATGGAGGATGAAGAATAGTGAAGGTTATATTTATGGGGACGCCTGACTTTGCGGTCGGCACACTTAAAGCACTTGTAGAAGCAGGACATGAGGTGGCAGCAGTAGTAACACAGCCAGACAAACCAAAGGGAAGAAGCAAAGAGCTTGTGTTTTCACCTGTTAAGCAGGAGGCTGTAAAGCTTGGGATAGAAGTGCTGCAGCCAGAAAAAGCAAGAAATGAAGAGTTTATAGAAAAGCTAAGAACATATAATGCAGATATATTTGTGGTTGTTGCTTTTGGACAGCTGCTTCCAAAAAGTATAATAGATATGCCACGCTTTGGATGTGTAAATGTACATGCATCATTACTTCCAGAATATAGAGGTGCATCTCCTATACAGTGGGCAGTTATAGATGGATGTGAATATTCAGGTGTCACGACTATGAAGATGGATGAAGGACTTGATACAGGTGATATTCTTCTTGTTAAAAAAAGTGAAGCTTGATAAGAAAGAAACAGGTGGAAGCCTTTTTGACAGATTAAGCATAGTTGGTGCAGAGCTGCTTATAGAAACATTGAAAGGACTTGAAGAGGGGACAATAACGCCAGTAAAACAGGATGATTCAAAAAGTTCATATGTAACGATGTTGAAGAAGTCTATGGGTGAGCTTGATTTTAGTAAGCCAGCACATGATATAGAATGTCTTATAAGAGGACTTAATCCATGGCCAAGTGCGTATACACATTACAATGGTAAAATGTTAAAAATATGGGATGCAGATGTTGTACATAACATATCAGATGTAGCTGATTCATCTAAGTTTAATGATATAGAGCAGGAAATACAATGTGATGCCAACATCGCACCTGCAACTGTATGCTATGTAGATAAAAAAAGACTTATAGTTAAATGCGGAGTTGATTATTTAAGTCTCAATGAAGTACAGCTTGAAGGCAAGAAAAGGATGAAACAGATGCATTTTTACTTGGCTGCAGGGTTGAAGCAGGAACGGTTTTTGGTGCAGATTAGTATAGGATGTTTAATACTACTATGAAAGGGCATATTTTATATGGAAGTTAACTTAAGGGCAGTAGTGCTTGATATACTTACGGAGATAGAGAAAGAAGGAGAATTTTCCCACATAACTATTAATAATGCTCTCTCAAAGTATCAGTATCTGGACAGAGCACAAAGAGCATTTATAAACAGACTTGCATTAGGTACTATTGAATGCAGGATAGAGCTTGACTACATAATTAATCAGTTTTCTAAAACACCTGTTAATAAAATGAAACCAGTAATAAGGCGTATTATGAGGATGGCAGTATACCAGCTTATATACATGGAGAATATACCTGATTCAGCAGCCTGTAATGAGGCGGTAAAGCTTGCAGCTAAAAGAGGTTTTACAGGACTTAAGGGCTTTGTTAACGGAGTACTAAGAAATATATCACGTAACAAAGAAAATATAGTATATCCAGATATGGTACAGGAACCACAAAAATATCTGTCAGTGAAATATTCAATGCCTGAATGGATAATAAATATGTGGATGGAATACATGTCTTATGAAGATGTTAAGAGTATTCTTGCTGGTATGAAAAAAGATAAAAAGACATATATCAGATGTAATACATTAAAGGGTGGCGTTAAACACATAAAGGATGTGTTAGAGAAAGAGGGAGTTACAGTTAATGCTGTCCCTGACATACCATATGCATATGAAATATCAGGATATGATCATCTGACGGCACTTGAAAGCTTTAATGAAGGATTGTATCAGATACAGGATATAAGTTCAATGGCAGCAGGAGAGTATGTTTTGCCCTCAATAGACAGCCTCATAGTAGATGTGTGTGCTGCACCTGGTGGAAAGTCGGTAAATGCAGCACTGAAGGCAGTGGAATCTGCATATGCGAATATAAAAGATATTCCTGATGATGGTGTTGAAGAAAATATCATTAAAAGCATAACAGGAAGAGTTATATCAAGGGATGTATCCGATTATAAAGTATCATTAATAGATGATAATATAGAAAGACTTGGAATATCTAATATAGATGTCCAGGTATATAATGCATTAGATAAGGATGATAGTCTTGTTGGAAAAGCTGATATAGTAATAGCCGACCTTCCTTGTTCAGGACTTGGAATCATGGGACGTAAGCCTGATATAAGATATAATATAAGTCCTGAAAAAATATCTGATATAATCAGGCTTCAAAGAGATATACTAGAGGTTGTAAGCATGTATGTAAAGCCAGGTGGTACACTTGTGTATAGTACATGTACTATTAACCGGTCAGAAAATGAGGATAATGCAGACTGGATATGCACAAGCCTTGGTTTTACCAGGGATGGAGAGTATGTTCAGATGCTGCCATTACCTGATAAGGATAATGATGGCTTTTTTGTTGCAAGGCTCATAAAAAACAGGTAATGCACACAGAAATGAGGTATATATGGAAAAAATTGATATAAAGTCGCTTAACTATGATGAACTGGCAGATTATATTGTCAGCATTGGTGAAAAAAAGTTCAGGGCGGCACAGTTATATTCATGGATGCATGAAAAACTTGCCTGTAGTTATGATGAGATGACTAATATATCAGATAAGTTAAAGAAAGTTCTAAAAGAAAATACTTTGTATACATGTCTTGAACCAGTAAGGGTACAGGAGTCCCAAATAGATGGTACAAAGAAATACCTTTTCAGATTATATGATGGTAATCTTATAGAAAGTGTATTTATGAGGTATCATCATGGCAATTCAGTATGTATATCTTCACAGGTAGGATGTAAAATGGGATGCAGATTCTGTGCATCAACACTTAATGGATGTGTAAGAAATCTTGAACCATCAGAGATGCTTGATCAGATATACAGAATACAGAGTCTTACAGGTGAACGTGTAAGTAATATAGTTATTATGGGTTCTGGTGAGCCTATGGACAACTATGATAATGTTGTAAAGTTCCTTGGACTTATAAACAGTGATAAAGGACTTAATATAAGTCAGAGAAATATCACTGTTTCAACATGTGGGTTAGTGCCAAGGATAAAACAGTTAGCAGAACTTAAACTGCAGATAACGCTGGCAATATCGCTTCATGCACCAAACGACGAACTAAGAAAAACGATGATGCCTATAGCTTATACATATAGTATAGAACAGATTATGGATGCATGCAGATACTATCTTTCACAGACAGCAAGAAGAATATCCTTTGAGTATAGCCTTGTTAAAGGAGTGAATGATTCAGTCTGAGTGATGCAAGGCAGCTTATAAAGCTTGTTCATGGTATGAACTGTCATATTAATCTTATTCCGGTTAATCCTATTAAGGAAAGAGATTATGAGCAGTCTGAAAAGAATTCAATACATAATTTTAAAGAAATACTAGAAAAGGCAGGGGTGAATGTCACTATAAGACGTGAAATGGGACGTGATATAGATGGCGCCTGCGGACAGCTAAGACAGAATCATATAGAAGGAATGTTATAGACATATTTTAAATAATTATAAAAGCGGTTGAAATATATCGCTTTTTTTGGATGTTTATGATAAAATGCTACTGTTCGGGGTCGTGATTTACAGATTGTGTATAAAAGGCTGCTGAACTATATGGGAGATTTTTTCCTGTAATGTTAAAAGTATATAGGCATATACTTATTGAAAAGAGAATGGAGAGAGAGATGAACGCATTTGCAAAGACGGATGTTGGAATTGAAAGAGCGTCAATCAGGATTATGTCTATACAAAGCTTGATAATATAGGGTGTCTGCCAAACATTTTTGTTGTTGCTGATGGCATGGGTGGTCACAAGGCTGGAGATATGGCATCAAAATATACAGTAGATACACTTATTGAGTTATTAAAGCAATCAGCAGGTATGGATCGCTTGATGCGGTTGATGATAATATTAAGCTTGTTAATACGCTGCTTTTAAAGAAAGCAGGAGAGTCAGAAGAGTATGAAGGAATGGGAACAACTCTTGTAGTTGCCAGTATTTTTGGAAGCACTTTAAGAGTTGCTAACGTAGGTGACAGCAGACTTTATGTTATAGGAGAAGATATAACACAGATAACAAGGGATCATTCGCTTGTTGAAGAGATGGTACAGCTTGGCCAGATAGACAGAAAAGCAGCAAGAACACATGAGAAAAAGAACTACATAACCAGGCAATCGGTGGATGTGAGACTGTGGAGGCAGAAATGTTTTCAGTGGATCTTAACGATAATGATATTATTCTTATGTGCTCAGATGGGCTTACTAATATGCTTGAAGATTCAGAGATATTTCACATTGTCAAAGAAAGCGCTGATATTAAAACAGCAGCTGACAGCCTTGTTAAAAAGGCTAATTATAATGGTGGCAAAGATAATATATCAGTAGTATTGATTGAACCATAAGTTGGAAAGGTAAAGAATCATGTTAAGAGAAGGAATGTTTTTAGCCGACAGATATGAAATAATTGAACAGATAGGTACGGGTGGAATGGCTGATGTTTATAAAGCCAAGTGTCATAAGCTTAACAGATATGTTGCTATTAAGGTTATGAAATCTGAATTCAGCCAGGATAAGACATTTGTCAGCAAGTTCTGGGCAGAGGCACAGTCAGCGGCAGGACTTGTCAATCCTAATGTTGTCAATGTATATGATGTTGGCGTTGAGAATGGAATATATTATATTGTTATGGAACTTGTGGAGGGCATAACTCTTAAGAAATATATAGAGAAGAGAGGCAGGCTTCCATATAAAGAAGCTGTCAGCATAGCAATACAGGTTGCTAATGGTATGGATGCAGCACATAAGCACAATATTGTCCACAGAGATATTAAGCCACAGAATATTATTATCTCAAAAGAGGGCAAAGTAAAGGTTACAGATTTTGGAATAGCTAAGGTTGCATCATCAGCTACTATTAACACATCAGCATCTATGGGTTCAGTGCATTATATTTCGCCTGAGCAGGCAAGAGGTGGATATTCAGATGAGAGAAGTGATATATATTCACTTGGTATAACTCTTTTTGAAATGCTCACAGGAACAGTGCCTTTTGATGGTGATTCAGCAGTATCAGTAGCTGTCCAGCATATACAGGATAGTATACCACTGCCTTCACAGCTTGTAGAAGGTGTACCTGTAAGTGTAGATAAGATTGTGCTTAAGTGTACGCAGAAAAAGACAGATAGAAGATATCAGTCAGCAGCAGAACTGATAGTTGACCTTAAAAAGTCACTTGTTATGCCAGATGAAGATTTTGTCAGAATGGGTTCTGCATATGATAGTGTATTAAAGAAGGATGAAGAAGAATATAATCCAGATGATGATGAACTTCTTACTGAAAGTGCAGGACATGATTTGGATGATGATAACGATGATACAGATGATGAGCTTCTTGAGAATGATTCAGATAAGGATGAAGATATAGATGATGAGAGAAATGATAAGCTTGAGCTTGTTATGAAATGTATCGGTATCGGTATTGCAGTTATTATACTTATGATAACTATATTTGTAGTTATCAAGCTTGTAGGAAATGGCAAAAATACAGCAAAAAATAATAAAAACTCAGTAGAAGTAACAACTGTTAATACAGCTAATAACAATTCATCAGATATGGTAGAAGTTCCGAAAGTTGTTGGTATGACAAAGGAGGATGCTATCAAGGCACTTAATAAGCTTGGACTTGGATATAAGGCTGTTACACAAAGCTCTGATACGGTTGCAGAGGATTGTGTTATAAGCCAGGGCAATGTAGGCGGTTCAAAGGTAGAAAAGAATTCACAGATAGTACTTACTATAAGTACAGGTAAAGAAAACAAAGAAGTGACAGTGCCTAACGTAAAGGGAAAGTCAGAGCAGGAAGCTAAGGAAGCTATTGAAGCAGCTAATCTTGTGGCTTCTGTAGATTATCAGTATAGTGATTCAGTTGAAGCTGGTAATGTTATAAAATATAGTCCTTCAGGTTCAGTAGCAGAAGGTTCTACAGTAACTATACATGTAAGCCGTGGAAAGAAGGTAACTAATGTATCAGTTCCTAATGTACTTGGAATGTCAGAAAGTCTTGCAAGCCAGACACTTGATTCTGCTAATCTTAAGGTTACAGTCAAGTATGAAACATCATCTAAGGCAGAATATGGAACAGTTACATCACAGACACCTTATTCAGCAGGCGATTCTGTACCATCAGGAACAACTATTACTATATATGTAAGCCATTATCAGCAGACAGCACAGCAGACAACAACAGCTGCTAATAACAAAAAACAATAATGGCAATTCAAACAATAGTTCTAATTAATGGAAACGGCATAATATGCAGGGAAAGATAATCAAAGGAATAGCAGGCTTTTACTATGTGCATGTAGAAGCCTGCGGTATATATGAATGTAAAGCAAAAGGAATATTCAGAAACAAAAAGATAAAACCTTTAGTAGGTGATAATGTTTTAATAGACGTTATTGATGAGGATAATAAAAAGGGAAATATAAGTGATATTCTTGAAAGAAAAAACGAACTTATAAGACCAGCTTCGGCTAATATAGATCAGGCTATGGTCATATTTGCCGTAAAATCTCCAGAACCTAACTATAATCTTTTAGACAGATTCATACTTATGATGGATTATCAGGATGTTCCTACTGTTGTTGTATTTAACAAGACAGATCTTGTTGAAGAAAAGGATATAGAAGAGTTAAGAAAAATATATGAAAAATGTGGCTGTAAGGTTATATTTATAAGTGCCTACGATAACACGGGCATAGATGTTCTGATAGATACTCTTAAAGATAAGACAACTATACTGGCAGGTCCGTCAGGAGTTGGTAAATCTTCTCTTACTAACATTATTCTTCCAGACAGGAAGGAAGAAGGAGAGATAAGTAAGACAGGAGATGTCAGCAGAATAGGACGAGGGCGTCATACAACGAGGCACTCTGAAATATTTAACGTAACAGGAAGCACATATATATGTGATACTCCTGGGTTTACATCACTTAACCTTCCTGAGCTTGAAAAGGAACAGGTGAGGTTTTATTTCAACGAGTTTGATGAATATGAAGGCACTTGCCGTTTTAATGGCTGTGTGCATATAACGAGCCGGATTGTGCTGTGAAAATGGCTGTTGAAAAGGGTGTTATAAGCCGCCGCCGATATACAAGCTATGTAGAGCTATATGAAGAGATTAAGAATCAGAAGAAGTATTAGTGAGGAAATATATTATGATGTTATTATCGCCATCGTTACTGGCAGCAGATTTCAAGAATCTTGAAAAGGATATAAAAACTGTGGATAAAGCAGGAGCTGATTATATTCATCTTGATGTTATGGATGGAAGTTTTGTTCCAAGCTTTTCATTCGGAAATCCAGTCATTAAATCAATAAGAGAATGTACAGATAAGGTGTTTGATGTACATCTTATGATTGATGAGCCTATAAGGTATATAGAGGAGTTTGTAAAGTGTGGAGCTGATATAATTACAGTTCATGTTGAAGCATGTCAGGATGTTGCTGCAACGCTTAAAAGATTAAGGAATATAATGTAAAACCAGCTATTACACTTAATCCAGAAACACCTGTAAAGGCTATAGAGCCTTATCTTTCAATGGTTGATATGGTGCTTGTTATGAGTGTACATCCTGGTTTTGGAGGTCAGAAGTTCATTCCAGAGTCTATACAGAAGGTAAAGGAAGTAAAGAAGCTTCTTATAGATAAGGGGCTTGATAATGTTGATATAGAAATCGATGGTGGCATCAATGCAGAGAATCTTGCATCAGTACTTGAGGCTGGTGTTAATGTTGTTGTTGCCGGTTCAGCGGTTTTTAAGAATGATGCATCAGAGAATGTAAAAAAGTTTAAGGAAATTATGTCGTTATATTAAGCAGGTATCCCAGATGGATGAGTTGTTCTGACAGATGTAATAGCATTTACATATGTTATATAACTTTTCTGTCTGGGATTTGTTTAATGTAATGGTGTGATACAGGAAAGGATACTGAAGTTATGTTAGAAGAATTAAAACAAAAAGTGTATGAAGCAAATATGCAGCTTCCAAAGTACGGACTTGTTACTTTTACATGGGGAAATGTAAGTCAGATAGACAGAACTACTGGGTATTTTGCCATAAAACCAAGTGGAGTTGATTATGAACTGTTAACTCCTGATGATATGGTTATTATGGATCTTGAAGGAAACAGGATAGAGGGGAGATATAATCCGTCTTCAGATACCCAGACACATATAGAACTATATAAAGCGTTCGATAAGATAGGTGGAATAGTGCATACACATTCATCGTATGCTACAAGCTGGGCACAGGCAGGCAGAAGCATACCTTGTTATGGAACTACACATGCGGATTATATATATGGTGAGGTTCCATGCCTTAGATGTCTTACTAAGGAGGAAATAGATGAGGCATATGAAAAAAATACTGGAAAGCTTATAGTTGATGAGTTTAAAAGGATGGGGAAAGATGTTTCTGCTGTTCCAGCTGTACTATGCAAGAATCATGGACCTTTTACGTGGGGAAAGGATGCAAAAGAGGCTGTTCATAATGCGGTTGTGCTTGAAGAGTGTGCAAAGATGGCATATAGGACAGAAAGCATAAATCCACAGGTAAAACAAGCACCACAGGAGCTTATGGATAAACATTATTTAAGAAAACACGGAAAAAATGCATATTACGGACAGAAAAATGTCAAGTAAAATTAAAACTTTCATGGAAAACAGTGAAATTAAAGGCAGTGAAAATAATCTCAATGGCATTAAGTTAAGGGCGATGAAGAGAAGTTAGTATCGTTTTTTGATATTAACTTCTCTTTTCTTTTTTATGTTTCAGTTAGAATTCATACGTGCAGGCTTTTTAAGTACGACAAATAGACAAGGGTGTTCCCTTGTCAAAAAATTATACATTTAGAATGATTTATGCTACTCTATACATGAAGCTTATTGCTTGTTTGACTTTCATATCACGAGGTCTGGAACGCCCTGGGCGAATAGGCGTTATATATCTAGCTATAAGCGACTCAATATCAGGTGGAATATTTGCTTTTAATAGGAATTCGCGGCATATATGTACTGAGACGGAAAAATTGACTTTATAGTCATATTTTCTGTTTCCCTTTTCAATAACTACGTGTGAGGTAATCAGTTCTGAAAAATTGTACATTATTAGGCTGGCAAAGATTTCTTGAAGAATATATTCCACTTTTTTTTGAATGAAAATGAAGTAAACCTACTGTGTATTTTAAATCCCTGAATGAAGTTTCTATTCCCCAACGCATTCCATATAGTTTCTTTAATTCTTCGGGTGGAAATTCTTCAGAATCTAAGTTTGTCACAACTACTTCATAAGAATCATCTGATATAGGGAAACGTACAATTCTAAATGGCAGATGGTACAGTACAGTCGCGTCAGACTTTTTACTTGTTGAAGGTAGATAATCAAATGTTTTATTATGGGCAATTCTTCGATATTTATTTTTCATCTTAAATAATGTTTTCATTTCATTTGTCTGTTTACGAGTCAAGTTTAAATCAATACATTCATTAAATTCTTCTGCATTAGGTAATTCCAGACCATCTATGATACCTGTTTTATGTTTTCCAAAATCCTTTACACGTATTAGATAAAACCATCCTTTTTCTTGAATATGTGCCATGACATTATAAGATTCATAACCTCTATCCATTATTACGATTGCTTTTTCGTTAATAGTAGACCTGTCTACCATTTCTGTTAAAGCTTTCTTTTCAAATGCCTCTTTACGTTTAAAAACAATGGCATCTTCGTAGGTATGAGCTAAGAGATTATATAATGCATTCAGGTGAAGAAGGTTATAAGGTTTTGCGCCTTCTTTTGTTATA
>ENA-OQER01001438-OQER01001438.1-human-gut-metagenome-genome-assembly--contig:-NODE-1438-length-11380-cov-3.022305_pt1 | contig 11380 bp, 11 predicted proteins | sample MGYA00242797_ERZ504639 | MGnify/ENA primary metagenome ERZ504639 (study PRJEB26092, sample SAMD00036306) | human gut metagenome | host: Homo sapiens | study: EMG produced TPA metagenomics assembly of...
AAAATTTAAAATTATAAATAAAATGACAGAAAAGAACAGGAAAAGATATTGAACGTTTAATCTTGGTTCGCTTTGTATGGCGATTTTATGGAACAGTATTTTTATCGGAATTGTTTCTGGATGGGAAAAAAAGAAAATTTACACGACGCGAAAAGGGATTCATCTGACATTGATGTTTTATTTACTTGGGGTTGTCAGGATGATATTTCCCATTGACTTTCGACCATCTATAGGGATTCAAGTATCAAAAGGAATATTTCCGATTATAAATAATGTAATGGGTCTTGAAAAACACATTTTTTTTAGGCAAACAGTATACAATAGCAGATGGTCTGGCAGCGATCTGGCTGATTGTCGCAGTGTTTTTCATGTTACATTATTTTGTGAAATACCAGGAAATGCGTCGCATTTTTCAAAAGTATTCCACAGAAGCAAATGAGCAGTGCCAATCAGTCTTAGCAGAATCAAACAGGAAAAAAGATTAAAAAGAAAATAGCAGTATATCAGAATCCGGGGATTACTACTCCATGTGCGGAAGGTGTATTCCGGTGGAATATTTATCTTCCGGACTACGATTATTCGGAAGAAGAATTATATTATGCTTTGCTCCATGAATGTACGCATTTCACAAATGGAGACCTGTACATAAAATGGCTGACGCAGCTCTGTCGCTGTCTTTGCTGGTGGAATCCCCTGGTTTACAAAATGCAGGATACACTGGAAAAGAATCTGGAAATCCGGTGTGATCTTACTGTGACCGAAAATCTCAGTCAGGAAGAGCAGTTGAGCTATCTTGGAACGATAGTTAAGACCTTGAAAAATGCACAGAAAAAAAGAGACAGCGGTGTTCTGTACGGAGTCCATCTGGCGGATAAAAATGGAGAAGAATTAAAAGAACGATTTGAGATTATCAGCAAAAACCAGGATAAAAAAACAGGACGAAATCAACAGCGAAAATATATGGTATATTTTTTCCTTATGATTGTTCTTTCATATACGGTGGTTATACAGCCAGCTTATGATCCGCCAGAAGATGAGATTATAACAGAAGAAGGTATGGAAGAACTTACTCCGGATAATACCTATGTTCAAAAAGAGGGAGATAAATATTATATGATGTATGAAAATGATAAAGATGAGATATCGAAGGAAGATGCAGAAGAAATGAAAATGAATGGATTTGAGGTGAAAGAAAATGAAGAGAAATAAGGTGGAAAGTATATTGTTGATTGCAGTGCTGGCTCTCAGTATACAGACAGGGAGTTATAGTGCAGCAATAACCGATAAAGAGCTGGATCAATATTATGCAAAAAACATTCAAGAGAAAAGCACAGATGTTATTGTATGGAAGTATCGGGTATGGAATGGAAAGAAGCAGAAAAGGAGGTGGAATAAAACAAAAAACAGATGGGAAGATCCAGCATGGAAAGACGTATGACGAACTGATGCAGTAGAAAAGATATCAAATTTGACATTTTAAAGGGGGAACTTTTATGTTTAGACAGTTTAAAAATATCATGTTAAAGGGCATAATGTTGTTTGCTTTATTTTGTATACTTCCGGTAATGGCTGCACATGCGGCGGATAATGAGGCAAATCCGTTTGAAGGAAAAATTTATAGCTCGGGTTACGCGTATTTTGAAAATGCAGTGGCGGTAAATCATGTAGTCTATCGGTATATGCCAGAGACAGACAGTGTTCTTGCAGAATGTATTGATCTGAACAGTACTTTGAAAAAACATATGACGCTCACCATAGAAAAAAAGTGTTCTCGGGAAACCGGTTACGGAGATTGGTGGATATTTTACGGATCCTTATTATATGGACGCAAAAATAGGATATCTTTTTGATAAAATTTATATTCCGGATTCAGTAAAAAGTATTAATGGGCCGTCTTTCAGCGAGTGCACAAATGTAAAAAGTATCTATATTCCGGACAATGTGGAAAAAATAGACGATCAAGCATTTGAGGAGTGTACAAGCTTACAGAGTGTTCGCTTACCGAATGGTCTGAAAGAGATAAAGTCTGGATGTTTCTATAACTGCAAAAATCTGCGAAAAATTGTCATTCCAAATGGTGTGCAGAAAATCGAGTCCAATGCATTTACGGGATGCAAAAAACTTGAAATTTATATTCCGACGAGCGTCAGAAAAATCGGAAAATATATTACCCTGACGGATGTTAAAAAAAATTTACTGTCAGAAAAATACAGTGGCTTATAAGTATGCAAAAAAGAATAAGGTAGCTGTTGAGATTACAGGGACAAAGAGAACACAGCAGAATCATGTTGCACAGAAACTTCTGCTGAAGAAAAATGCAGTTACCTTAAAGCCAAACAGTTCCTATCGGGTTGAGGCAGAAATGGTTCCTTTCTATGCCTCTAAACAGGAGCTGGCATACAGCAGTAACAAACCGGAAATCGCAGCAGTAAGTGATGAGGGAGTTGTTACAGCAAAGAAAGCGGGATCCGCTGTTATCACGGTAAAGACAACGGATGGAAGCAAAAAGAAAGTCAAACTGAAAGTAACAGTACGGCCAGGAAAATCGGTGAATTTTGTTGTTCAGAAAAAAGGAAAAAAGAAAGCTGTTTTCAGTTGGGATCCGGTAGCAGGTGCAGCGGGATATGAGGTTGCCCAGGCAGATTCTCAGAAAGGAAAATATACCACCATCTGGCAGCAGAAAAAGAAAACCAGCGTGGAACTGAAAATATCGAAAGATAAATATTATAAGGTTCGTGCATGGTATAAAAAAGATGGAGAATTAATCTATGGAGCTTTCAGCAAGGCAATAAAAGCATCATAAAATTTTGCAGATTCAAGATAAATGGGCTGCGACCGAAGAGGTGGCAGCCTGTTTTATGGAAAATACACAGAAGGCTTATAGTGAGTTTGACAGGGATATTTGATTCGTTTAAAATTATTAATTATGAGAAAATAAGATGGTTCGTAGAGATATATGATTGATAATGAAAAACAGGCAAAACGGAAGGAGCAGAGAAATGAAGGAACTGACAAAAAGTGAAGAACAGATGATGGATATTTTCTGGGACAGTAAGGAGGCACTGACCAGTGTGGATATTGTAAAAATGCAGGTGAAAGCAACCTGGACAAATGGGCTGGTACATAATATCATTCGTTCACTTGTTCAGAATGGATATCTGAAAGAATGTGGAATGGAGCAGTTCGGACGGCAGTATGCCAGAAAACTGATGCCGGCACTGACAAGGGAAGAATACATCGCAAAACTGATGATTCAGAAAAGCGAAGGGAAGAGTTCTGTGAAACAAATATTGGTAGCACTGGCGAAAGAGAGTGAGGACATGGAACAGGTCATCGAAGAACTGGAGGAGATCATTCGAAAGCTGAAGGAAGAACAGTGATTTAAGTTGAACGCACGCATGAATTATTTGAAAATTATATAAAATTAACACAATTATCAAAGAATAAATGTCTGAATATTTAGGAAATAAAATAATTGGATAAAAATATAAAAATAGTGTTGACAAATAAGAAGATGTGTGCTACTATAATGACAACAACAAAGAAAGCCAAAGACAAACAAAAAACTACCTGTCAGGAGACGAGAAATCCTGGTAGAATAGAAAAAAAGTCAGAGGCAAGGTTGTAAAAGGAACTGAATAACACGTAAGAACAGAAAGTAGAGGTCAAGTCCAATGGATGGGTCAGAAATAACAACTGTTCAGTATAGACGTGGTATGGCTGGTGTTTCCTGCAAAAACAACCTTTAACGATATAATTTCAGAAGAGATCGAATTTATAACAGATAATCGGAGATGGGAAAATCTGAAAGATATGGTTAAAGAGTAACGAAACAGCCACTATATTGAAGGATTACCACATTATTCAAAGGTTTTTAGATTATGTGTAAAGAAATATAATCTAAAAATATAAGTATTTTATATATCATTCTCAGATATGGTTTTTACAGAACAGTCGGTTACTTTCATACAGTCGAAAGGAATAGGACACATTTGAAGAAGAAATATATAGAAGAACGTATAGAAAATAGATATTCGGAAAAAGATATTTGAAACTTTGGGTTAAATAAAAAGCAAATATTATATATCGACTATAATATTTAACATAAATAGCAGGAAACTTTGAATAGAATCCTCCGATTACATTCTAAATAAAAATACAATTAAATATTGAAAATAAGGGAAACCGTTACGGAAAGTAGTGGAAGTAACGGTTTCCTTTTTTGTTCTTAAAAACAATTCTGTTACGAAAACAATTCCAAAAAATATAAAAAGGTGCAGCATGAAAAAAATAATGATTCTGGTAAGCGTAATCTTTTTGATGTGTACAGGTATATGGTTTCGATTTCATACGAAAGAGTGCCGTGTAGTATCGGATCTGGCATATGATAAAAATAAAAAGGGTGATCATCTGGTATATATTCGGGAAGGGCATGAACTGGTTCCGTTTCTGGTATTGACTTCTGATTATAATGGCGAGACACTACTGTTGAGGAAAGAAGTACTGAAAATGAATATGCAGATAAATTCTTATGAAGCGTACTATGAAAACAGTTTTATGGATGATTATTTAAACCATGAATATATCAGACAGCTTCCGGATGGGATGCCTGTTTTGGAATCTGAGATTAAGATAACGGATGAGAAATCATTGGGAGTTTCGGGAACAGGGACAAAAAGTATAAAGAGAAAGATTTTTTTGCTGGCATACAGTGAGGTGATGGAAGATCAGAATATAAATGCAGCATCGGAAGGAACGTTTCTTAGATTTTTTGAGAAGGAAGAACAGCGTATTGTTTTGAAAGAAAATCAAAAAAGCAGCTGGTGGCTGCGAACGCCGAACACATATTATACTTCCTGCGTTTATGTTATTGGGGCGAATAACAAGATCGGCTTTTCCAATGCATATGATAAAAATGGAGTGCGGCCGGCATTTTGTGTGCCGGGGGACTGCAAAATGGAAACCGATCAGGATGGACACAGAGTATTGCAGCAGAGGCAGTAAAGGAGTTTGGGAATATGAGAAAAATGAAAAGAATCATCAGCCTTTGGCTGGCTGTTATTTTAGTGATCACCGGTGTGGATCTGCCATTTGGCATCCTGGAAATCCAGGCGGCAACAAATGTGAAGCGGTATACGGTATTGGTGCTGGATACCTCGGACACAGCAGAATTTACATATAATAATGAGACGATTTACACGGCAGATACGGCATTATCTGATGTCAAGAGTGCTGCCGGGAAATTTATCCGGGATATCAGTGCAACGGGCGGAGATAATTATGTGGCGGTCATTTCTTATAAAGATTATGCAACTACTGTATCTGGTTTTTCAAAAGAATACAGCTCGCTGATCAATAAGATTAATAATCTTTCCGCTTCCAGCACGACCAGAGATATATCAAGTGGTCTGGAACTGGCAAATTCTATGTTAAATCATGCAGATAGTGAAAATGTGATTAAAAATGTTGTGCTTTTTTCTACCGGAATGACCAACGAAGGCGATTATAATTATGATGGTTATTACGATGGAAATGTTGTGGGAAATGCATGGCACAGAAATGATACAAATGTTCACCTGTATGCATATGCAAATCATACACTGGAAGAAGCAGATCTGTTAAAAGATCAGGGAATTAACCTGTATTCTATCGGTCTGTTCAAGACGATGGCAAATATGCCGCAAGAAGGAAAGAATATTGCAGAATTTTTCAAAATGACTGCGTCTGATATCGCAACATCCGAGGATTATTTTTATCCGGTGTATTCGGTGGATGATCTGGAATTTACGTTTGGAGAGGTCGCAGATGATATTCTGTCTTCGGTAAAGGAGATAACGTTTACCTATAGTGGAGACAGTACAGCCAAATGTTATTATTCGGACAATTATTTTGCAAAGAGTGCCTATAATTATAATCCGAGTCTGGCAACGATGTCGCTCAGTTTTGCAATGTCGGCATTTGGAAGCAGTGATGGCGGTCAGACGGATTACACCAATAAAAGCAGCAATGCCAGAGCGTTGTTGAAAGAAATGGGATTTGCAGATGCAAATATAGCAGTAAATGACTGGTTTACGAAGAAACCGACGACGGATTCGATTGGCGTTATCATCGGAAATAAACCTGTGAAAGTAAAAGATGAGGAATATACACTGATTGCAGTTGCTGTCAGAGGCGGCGGTTATGAGCAGGAATGGGCAAGCAATTTTACGATTGGTACATCCGGACAGCATCAGGGATTTAATACTGCGAAAAATAATGTTCTTTCTTATCTGAAACAATATATTTCCAAGCAGGGGATTTCCGGACAGGTTAAAATATGGGTCACGGGATACAGCCGTGCAGCGGCAACAGCGAATCTGGTGAGCGGTGAACTTGATAAGGGAATCGCTTTGGGAAACGATATCTCGTATCAGAGAAAAGATGTTTATGGTTATTGTTTTGAAACGCCGGCAGGTGCATTGAGCGAAGAGGTAAATGGGGATTCAAAGTATGATAATATATTTAATATTATTAATCAGAGTGATCTTGTGCCTTATGTAGCACCGGCAGCCATGGGATTTGGCAGATATGGTATTGATCGATATTTGCCGTCTGCGGAGTCAGAACCGGAAGATTATGCAAATCTGAAAAAGAAAATGCTGGCGATCTACCAGGCGATGCCAACAACAGAGAAGTATGTTGTAGATGATTTTCAAATGAAAAAAATCTCTGTGGACAATCTGACCTGGAATGCGGTTGGGTTCTTAAAAGATGGGCTGATCGTCAATGATACGAAACATAATTATTCTCAGGGCGTATTTCTGTCAGATTATGTTACAATCTTATCTAAAAAATTTATCGTAAACAGAGAAAATTATGTTGATCGTTATCAGAATGAGATTCGGGAGATTTGTTCCGTAGTTTTTGGTTGTACCGATGAACAGTCAGGACGTCTGACGGATTCGATCGTATCGCAGGTAAAGAGTGAATGGTATAAATTTGTGGGTGCATATATCTGGAATACCGGGATCAATCCATGGGGAACGGAAGAAAAGGCATTGAAAATCGTATCGGGATGGCTCAGGAAAGCACTTCAGGATGCAGGAATCACAGATTATAATGAGCTTGTCATTGATTATGCGGGTGTGAAACTGAGTGATCTGATGCTTGCACTTGTCAGCAATCATCCGAATTATTTTACAACGGCTGTTTTAAATGGAGAAGGACTCGGGGCAGCTCATTATCCGGAACTGTGTTATGCATGGCTGGCATCGATGGACAGCAATTATGTCGGAACAACTGCAAATCGCCTGAACAATGGCGGATTCCGGATCATTCGAATCAACTGTGAGGTTGATGTTAAGGTTTTTGATGCAGAACAAAATAAGATTGCATCGATCATCAATGAGCAGTCGGATGAAACAGGAAGTTATATTGCAGGGGTGGATAACAATGGGCAGAAATATGTTGTCCTTCCGGTGGATGAAACTTTTTATGTGGAAATGACTGCACGTGAAAAAGACAGCGTCAATTACAGCATCAATGAATACAGTGCTCTGGCCGGTGAGTATACGCGAAACATCAATTATTTCAATATTGAGATGGAAAAAGGAGAAGTGGTGGAAGGCGTTCTCCCGGCATACGATAAAGCGGAGCTGGAGAAGGATACTCCGGAAGGTTCCGATGCGGACTACAGACTTTATGATGCAGATGGAAACACAATAAATTCGGATTCGGATTTGTCCGGAGACGATGCAAGAAATGCATATTTTACGGTGGAAGCACTTGTATCTGATGAAAAAGCCGGAACTGTGATTGGCGGAGGTATTTACCAGTATGGGCAGTTTGCGAAACTTCAGGCAATTCCGGAGGAAGAATATGTTTTCGAAGGATGGTACAGAAAAGGAATACTGCTTTCAAAAGAAGAGGATTACAGGATACAGATACTGTCTGATGAAAGCATTACTGCGAAGTTTTGTGAAAAAGCGGACACCAAAAGTGGTAAAACTTTCAAAAGACGAAATATGTATACGATGGAAAGACAAAAAATCCAGGCATTATTGTACTTGATGGTGATGGCAACAGAGTATCTTCCGATCATTATACGGTATCGTATCAGGCAGGAAGAAAGAAGGTTGGTCAGTACCATGTAAATGTAAAAATGAAAAATAAATACTGTGGCAGCAAAACACTTTCTTTCAAAATTGTTCCGAAAGCGACGAAGATCACCAAAGTCATCAAAAAGAAGAAGGCACTAAGTATTTCCTGGAAAAAACAGAAAAAGCAGGTGTCAGGATATCAGATTCAGGTATCAACAAGCAGAAAATTCAAATCAAAAAAGACAAAAAATATCAGTGGTATGAAAAAGAACAGTACTACGGTATCCAAGTTAAAATCCAGAAAGAAATATTATATCCGGATCAGAACCTGGAAAAAGAAAAACAGAAAGAAATACTATTCTGCCTGGTCAAAAGTTAAAATCGGTAAGACCAAATAAGAGTATCGGGGAGCCGCAAAAAAACAGCGGCTTCCTTTTTGGATATTTCCGGGGAAAAAGAACCGGTTAGACGGAAAAATTGCGAAAACCCTCGGTTTGACAATGTATTTTTGGTGTAGTATACTTTAAAAACATGAAGAGTAATAGTAGAATAAAATAGGATAATAACAGGCAGGAACATATACGAGGTGAAACAGTGGATAAATACGAATACAACCTTAAGTTAGAAGAAATAACAAAGCTGGCTGATCAGGGATATTATGAAGATGCGGCAGATATTATTGATACGATTGACTGGCGGAGAGTAAGAAATGTCAGAACGCTTTGTATGATCAGCGAAATTTATGAAGAAGTCGGAAGATTGCAGGACAGTAAGGCACTTTTGCTTCGTGCATACCGCAAATCTCAGGCAGTGAGAAACATTTTGTTCCATTTAACGGAGATTTCCGTAAAACTGCGGGAGTTTGATGATGCAGCGGAATTTTACAGTGAATTTGTTGAAGCAGCACCGCACGATAATTCACGTTATCTTTTGAAATATATGATCTATCGAGCAGAGGTGCGGCGATCGAGGATCAGATTGAGATTCTGGAAGAATATAATCAGAAAGAATACACGGAAAAATATGCCTATGAGCTTGCAAAACTTTATTATCGTGCCGGACAGAAGGAGAAATGTGTTGATGCTTGCGATGATCTGGTTGTGTGGTTCAGACAGGGCAAATATGTTATCCGTGCACTCGAACTGAAACAGAGGATCAAAGCACTGACACCGGTACAGCAGGCGATTTATGACAACCGCAACGAAGCTACCATGCCAAAAGCGGAAATGGTAGAAAATGTTGCACCGGATCTGGAAAAAGCTATTCTGGAAAATATGCCAGAATCCAGCAAAGAAGTGATCACGGATGATGTGATTTCTGTAACGGAAAAAGAGATCGCACAGAGCGTCGCAGAACATACAGCTGAAAAAGAAGAAAATGATGATTACGGAATCTTTGCAGCATTTTCTAAAAATCAGGAAAAAACCGATCAGGAAGAACAGGATTTCCATAAGGAATTGCCGGTAACGACCCCGGAAAAGACTGTCCATCATGAGAATGCTGCAGAGAAGGCAGCGGATGATGCAGAGGTCGATGAGAAAATTGTGGATGACGCAGATTCCGAAGCGGAAAACGTATCAAAAGAAAAGGCAGATGCAGCCGGTCAGGATGCACCGGCAAAAACGGATAAAAAATATGAATTTAATACAGAAGACCTTCAGGCAGAACTTGCAAAGAGTATGCGGGATATTCTCTCCGGTATTCAGAGAAAACCGGATGAGAGTGACATTATCGAACCGATGAATGATGTGACTGCGAGGCAGAAGAAGCAGCTGAAGAAGTTCCGGCAGAAGAGATCAAGAGAAACAATATTGATGATATTCTGCTGTCCATGAGCCTTGCACAGAAAGAAGCGGCAATCGCAGCAGTTCTGGGCAAAAAGGTTGAAGCAGAACCACAGCCAGTGAAAGCAGCAGAATCACATGTGGAGGAAGTCGCTGAAGTTGAGCCGGAAACAGAGGTTGAACTGGCTGAGAAAATAGTTGAGGTTGCACCAGAAGTTGAACCACAGGTTGAAGAAGTGGCTGAGGCTGAACCAGAAGAGGCAGTACCGATTGAGAAAGTAATTGAAGAAGTAGCAGAGCCAGAAGAGACACCACAGGTTGAAGAAGTAGTTGAGGCTGAACAGGAAGTAGAAGTGCAGCCGATTGAGGAAGTTGCGGAAGTATCTCAGGCTGAGCCGGAAACAGAAGTGAAAGAGGACGCAGCCGAAGGCGCAAGTGCGAAAAAGGCGGCTCTTGGAAATACAAGGGATATTGCAAAAGAGATTGAAGCGGAGCTTGAGAAACAGGCGGCGGAGCTCGAAAAGCAAGAGAAGGAAAAGCAGGCCGAAAAAGAAAAGGAAGAAAAAAAAGAAGCAGCATCTGTAAAGGAAGAGGATGCAGCTCCGACGGATCTGACGGAAGAACAGAAGTATAATTTCTCTTATTTTGCAACGGTGGCAGGGCTGAGTCAGCAGATTGCTTCGGCATTATATATGGTAATGAAGAAGATGAACTCTACAGATCAGACGTCCAGAGTCGGCAATCTGATCATTCTTGGTGCAGAGGGCAGTGGAAAGTCTACGCTCGGTATTCGTTTTGCAAAGACGATCAGTGAAGAAAAAGGCGAGGAATCTGTAAAGATTGCAAAGATTTATGCAGAGGATTTCAATAAAAAGGATATCCCGTCTACGGTTGCCAAGATTGCGGGTGGTACGCTGATCATTGAGGAAGCCGGTGATCTGGATGATTCCGTTGTGGAACAGCTTTCCAAAGCGATGGAGTTCCGTACAGATGCACTTCTTGTGGTTCTGGAAGATGAGAAGAAATATCTGAAAGAGCTGTTTGAGAAGCATCCGGATTTCGCAGAGAAGTTTACAAGCGAGATTGTTATTCCGGTATTTACCAATGATGAACTTGTCGAATTTGGACGTACTTATGCTTACGAGGAAGATTACACGATCGATGAAGAAGCAATCCCGACGCTCTATGATAGAATCAGTGAGCTGCAGGAAGCGGGCAGACCGGTTACTGTGATCGACGTCAAAGAGATTGTGGATGAGGCCATCCGCCAGTCTGAAAAGATCGGATTCCGGAAACTGAGCATGGTTCTCTCCAAGAAGAGATACGATGCGGATGATCGTGTGATCCTCTACGAAAAGGATTTCAGATAGAAAAAAGAGTCTTCTACGACTGAGTTTGAATAGTTGCTACATCTCTGGAAAGCCTTGAATTATAAGGATTTCCAGAGATTTTTCTTTTTGTTGGCTACAAATTGGCTACATCTGCCATTTGGCTACTATCTGGGACTGCTGTTCCGTT